>OIXW01000010.1_pt1 | contig 54529 bp, 51 predicted proteins | sample 1587951 | NCBI WGS metagenome assembly OIXW01 (sample SAMN03283239) | human gut metagenome | biome: human-associated habitat; material: feces | host: Homo sapiens | place: Peru | collected 2012
AATACTTGAAAGTATAGTGTTTATGCGGATAATCGAAAATTAGATATAAAATTTAAGTTAATTTTAAATTGTATTATCAAATATCTTGATATTATAATTTCATAGCGCTATCATAGGTATATATACATGGGAGGAATTAGAATGAATAAGAAACAAAAAATCGTTTCTGCGACATTGTCTACAGTCACAGCATTGTCATCTGCAGCTGTACTTACTCAAGCTCCTTTAGGTGCTGTAAAGAATGTACAGGCATTAGATGATACTACAGCAGAAACCACAAAGCAAAATCAACCAACAAACAAAAAACAATACAAAAAAGAACCCAGGCATTATAACGCTTGGGTTCTCTTTTAGTTATATATATATAATAAAAACCTCGGATGAACCGAGGTTGTTTTTAGATGGCGTCCACGAAGGGATTCGAACCCATGACCGCACGCTTAGAAGGCGTGTGCTCTATCCAGCTGAGCTACGTAGACATTCTTTGAATGCTCATGTATAATATCATGACTTTTTATGTAATGCAAGTACTTTTTTCACAAATATATGTGTTGACTTTAATAAATTACATCACATATAATGAATAACAGTTTGATATAACTAACATTTATTAGTTAAGACTAAGTGAGGAGATGACTATGAAATTTATTTGGATATTATTAGGCTTTATAAGCCTTATACTTGGGACGGTAGGCATTATACTTCCTATTTTACCTACTGTACCTTTTTATATGGCGACTGTATTCTGTTTTGCGAAAAGTTCAGAAAAGCTTCATAACTGGTTTACGCACACAAACCTTTATAAGAAACATTTAGATAGCTTTGTACAGAATAGATCTATGACATTCATGACTAAATGCAAGATTATAGGAATGGTTACTGCAGTGATGTTGATTGGATTTATATGTATGAAAAATGTACCTATAGGAAGATTATGTATTGCGATTGTCTGGGTATTCCATATTCTTTATTTCTTTTTCCTTATTAAGACTATCAAGAAAGAAGAGATAGTGAATGAATAAAGTAGAAAAGAAAAGACTCAAGGAACAACAGACTATTGAAAAGATGATTCATCTCTATTGTAAGAAAAATCATCATACGAAGGCATTATGTCCTGAATGCCAGGAATTACTTGATTATGCGAAAGCACGTAGCCAAAGATGTCCATTTATGGAAGAGAAGACATTCTGTGCGCATTGCAAGGTGCATTGCTATAAGCCGGAGATGAGAGAAAGAATCAGACAGGTGATGCGTTATAGTGGCCCTAGAATGCTGATTTATGATCCCAAAACTGCCTTATGGCATATGCTATGCACAATAAAAGAAAGGATATTAAAATGATTAAAACAAGACTTATAAAACTATTATCTCATTCTAAGAAATACATAGCCTATACAGTCTTCTGGCAATGGATTGGTTTACTTGCACAAGTGACAGCTGTCTTTACTATTGCAGATTTATTCGGTTATGTATTAGAAAACACTCTTACTATGAGTCACCTTAAATCTACATTTTTATTACTACTAGGAGTTATCGTTATTCGTTATGCATGTGAACGTATGAGTGCCCGTACATCCTACCAGGCAAGTGTAGATGTAAAACGTATATTAAGAGAAAAGATTTATGATAAGATGCTTAAACTTGGAGCTTCTTATAGTGAACACGTCTCTTCATCTGAAGTTGTACAGGTTTCTACAGAAGGTGTAGAACAATTAGAAACATATTTTGGTAAATATCTACCACAGCTATTTTATAGCTTACTTGCACCCATCACATTATTTATTATTCTATGTCGTGTGAACTTCAAAGCAAGTATCATTCTGTTAATCTGTGTTCCTCTTATCCCTATGTCCATTGTTGCTGTACAGAAGTTTGCGAAAAAGCTATTAAGTAACTATTGGTCTACCTATACAGGACTTGGAGATTCATTCTTAGAAAACCTCCAAGGTTTAACAACTCTTAAAATCTATCAGGCAGATAAGATGAAAGCAGAAGAAATGGACCAGGAATCTGAGAAGTTCCGTAAGATCACTATGAAGGTTCTCACAATGCAGCTTAATTCTATAAGTGTCATGGATATTGTTGCGTATGGTGGAGCAGCAGTTGGTATGATCATTGCCTTATTAGAATATCTTCATGGAAATATTAATATGCAGGGAACTCTCTGTATCATTCTTCTAGCCAGTGAATTCTTCCTCCCATTAAGATTACTTGGTTCATTCTTCCATATCGCTATGAACGGTATGGCAGCCAGTGATAAGATCTTCAAGATTCTTGATTTACCAGAAACAAGTACAGGAAAAGAAGTATTACCTAAAGGTAAATTAGATATCGTATTCAATGATGTTCATTTCTCATATGAAGAAGATAGAGAAATTTTAAAAGACATTGATATGACTCTACCTCAAGGTTCATTTATTTCTCTTGTAGGTGAATCTGGCTGTGGTAAGAGTACAATTGCAGGCATTCTTGCAGGCAAGAATAAAGACTATAAAGGTCATATCACAATAGGTGGTATTCCTTTAAAGGATATCAACGAAAAAGATTTAATGAAGCATGTTGTCCTAGTCAGACATAACAGCTATTTATTCAAGGGAACAGTAGAAGAGAATTTACGCATGGCTAATCCTGATATCACTCAAGAAGAGATGGAAGAAGTACTTGAAAAAGTCAATCTTTTAGGTTTTCTTAACACTCAGGATGGTATAAACACAAAACTATTAGAAAAAGCATCTAACCTATCTGGTGGTCAATGTCAAAGACTCGCTATTGCACGTGCTTTACTTAAGAAGGATGCCTCTGTTTATATCTTTGATGAAGCCGCTTCTAATATCGATATTGAAAGTGAAGAACTGATCATGGATGTCATTCATGAATTAGCCAAAACAAAAACAGTACTACTTATCTCTCATAGACTAGCTAATGTAGTAAAGAGTGATATGATCTATTTCTTACAGGATGGATCAATCAAAGAAAGTGGCACACATGAAGAGTTGATGAACCAAAATGGTGCCTATAAACATCTATTTGAAAGCCAGATGGCTTTAGAAAACTACGGAAAGGATGGGACTCTATAATGAATCAAACAAAACGTAGAAGTGCTATTCAAATCATGGGTCAACTGATTGGTTTAGTTAAACCGCTTCTTATTTTTATGATTTTTGCGATTCTTCTAGGTACAATCGGTTATCTATGTGCTATCTTCCTGACTATTCTTGCTGGACAGGTACTCGCTCATGGCCTCATTCCTCTACTTTTTTATCGAATGAGAAATACAAGACTCGTCTATATGCCTGTTCAAACAATCATGACTATCATGATTGTCATCGCCATATTACGTGGTATTCTTCATTATCTTGAACAGTATTGCAACCATTATATTGCCTTTAGATTATTGGCTATCATTCGTCATAAAGTTTTTGAAGCATTACAGAAGTTATGTCCTGCCAAACTAGAATCTCGTGATAAAGGAAATCTCATTTCTATTATTACAACAGATATAGAATTACTTGAGGTATTCTATGCCCATACTATTTCTCCTATTGCGATTGCATTCCTGACTTCTTTATTCATGGTCCTCTTTATTGGACATTACCACTTCCTTGCAGGTTTACTTGCACTTGCAGCTTATATTATAGTAGGTGTTGTTATTCCAATGACTAATGGAAAACTAGGCAGTGAAGAAGGAATGGCTTTCCGTACACAGTTTGGTGAATTAAATAGCTTTGTATTAGATTCTTTGCGTGGATTAGATGAAACAATCCAATACAATCAGGGGAAAGAAAGAAAACAGGAAATCATTGAACGTTCAAAAGAACTTGCAGATATGCAGGAATACTTAAGCTATAGAGAAGGTGCTCAGCGTTCTATCACAAATACAGTGATTCTCTTAGCTTCATTTGGCATGCTTTTCTTAACACTCTTCCTTTATCTTAATTTTGAATTAGGATTTGAAGGTATTATTACTTGTACACTCGCAATGATGGGTTCTTTTGGTCCAGTAGTGGCTTTATCTAGTCTATCTAATAACCTAAATCAGACTCTTGCGAGTGGTGAACGTGTTCTCTCATTACTTGAAGAAAAGCCTTTAGTAGAAGAAATAGAAGGGGAAGAAGAAATGAGTGAATCCTTTAAAGGGGCATCAATGGATCATGTCACTTTCTCATATGATGATGAAACAATTCTTGATGATTATTCATTAAAGCTTGAACCAGGAAAAATCACCGGTATTCATGGTGTCAGTGGTTCTGGTAAATCTACTTTACTTAAGCTATTAATGCGTTTCTGGGATATTAATCAAGGTTCAATTACTGTAGATGAAGAAGAAATCAAACAGATTCCTACAAAACACCTAAGAGATATGGAAAGTTATGTCACTCAGGAAACACATCTCTTCCATGACTCTATTGCGAATAATATCGCAATCGCAAAACCTGATGCTTCACGCGCTGAGATTATGGAAGCGGCTAAAAAAGCCTCTATTCATGATTTTATCATGACCTTGCCAAGAGGGTATGATACAGAAGTAGGGGAATTAGGTGACACATTATCCGGTGGAGAAAAACAGAGAATCGGGATTGCCCGTGCTTTCTTACATGATGCACCAATGATTCTTATGGATGAACCAACATCTAACTTAGATTCACTCAATGAAGGGATTATCTTAAAATCATTAAAAGAATCTTCAACACAAAAAACAATCGTCCTTGTTTCTCATAGAGTTTCTACAATGAATATTGCGGATACAGTCTATGAAATGAAGGACGGAAGAATTTCTTAACAAGAGGGTGCTTAGGCATCCTTTTTTTGATATGATATATATGAGGTGAAAAATATGTTATGCGATTATCATGTACATACGATTTACAGTGATGATTCTGTTTATAAGATGGAAGATGTGATTCAAGATGGAATTAAAAAGGGAATCAATGAATTATGTTTCACTGATCATGTAGATTATGGAATCAAAAGAGATGTGGATGATCCTAGAGGTCCTGTTTATCTCAATGACCAGCCTATTACTAATGTAGATTATCCTAAATATTATGAAGAATATTTAATGCTTAAAGAGAAATATAAAGATCAGATGACATTAAAACTAGGATTAGAGTTTGGTATCCAGATGCATACGATTCCTGACTATGAAGCATTATTCAAGAGTTATCCCTTTGATTTTATTATTCTTTCTATTCATCAGGTAGATGATCTAGAATTCTGGACAGGAGACTTTCAAAAAAGCAGAACTGAAAAAGAATATTATGAAAGATATTATCAGGAATTATATGATGTAGTAAAGAACTATAAGAATTATAGTGTGCTTGGTCATATGGATCTCATCAAGCGTTATGATGATCATGATGGCTATGACAGCTTTAATAATCATAAAGAGATTATTACTGATATTTTAAAGACTGTCATCAATGATGGTAAGGGGATAGAAATCAATACATCCTTTGTACGTTATAAAATAGGGGATCTTACTCCATCTAGAGATATCTTGAAACTCTATTTAGAACTAGGTGGTACAATCATCACAATTGGTAGTGACAGTCACAAAGAAGAACACCTAGGAGCTTATATTGAAGAGACTAAAAAGGAATTAAAAGAACTCGGCTTTAAACAATACTGTACATACAATAAAATGATTCCTGAATTTCATAATTTATAAAATTAAAATTATATTGAGTCATACACGTTATTTCTTATTTTAGTGTAATAATCCTGTATTTTTATGTAAAAAAGGACTTGCAATGAATCTCTTGGCATGTTATTATACATGAGCAGTCAAGAGAGATGTCTACGTAGCTCAGCTGGATAGAGCACACGCCTTCTAAGCGTGCGGTCATGGGTTCGAATCCCTTCGTGGACGCCATCTGTAAATTACCTCGGTTTATCCGAGGTTTTTTTGTGCTTTAATAAGAAAATATTTATAACACCTTGTATTAGGCGTTGTGAGATATATCTTACGAGAAATATTTCTGAAAAACCTTTATAATCATAGATGTAGAAAGGTTTTGGTGATAATTATGATAAAAAATGAATACTCTTTATATCGCTTGATGAATATTTATATGAATGATCCTCTTGCAGGAGTCCGTTTCTTTTATGATATTAAATGGCCTCAGGGATATCATTGTGAGGAATGTGGCAGTTCTCATTATATCTATGATGAAGAAAATAGATGCTTTATATGTGCACATTGTGGTCATAAGGAAGATCTTCTTGCACATACTGTATTTTCTGAATGTCTAGATAATCCTAATTCTCTTGTTTTGGGATTATATCTATGTCTGACAAGTAAACGTAGAGTAACACAGAAGGAACTCTCACAGCTTGTCCTTATACCTACTCAAAGTGCTGCAATATTAATTAAGAATACAGAAATGATTGATGAATGTAATATCAGGGACGATATGATTAAAAAGATGTTTGAAGTAAATAAAAATCCCTTATTAAAAAATGTATCTTATAGTAATAAGAATGAATCAAATCGTGCTATAATACCTACGAAAGCAGGGTGATATGTATGACAGAAACAACAGGTTCAATCATTAATATAGTCAATACCGGACAGGTGATTACATTAACCATAAAGTATATGGTTGATCATCATGTCTATTCATTTAAAGAAGAAGCTGTATTAAAGCCAGCAAGACAATTACTATTATATAAATCTAAAAGAAAAGTACCTGTATTAGGTACTTTAAGGGTAGGTCAGGAAGTGATTGTCTATTATGATGAAAAACATCCTAGTACCGCTTATCTCAAAGATAACACTAGATAGAATGTTTATATGTCTCTAGAAAAATGATAAAGGATAAGAAGCAGAGCCATTCAAAAAGACCTGTAATATCAGCGAGGAAATATAAGACAGTTGTCAGCATTAAACAGCATGACATAAGCAGCTGTAATAATTTATAAGCCAGGTATGTATTGGCTTGATGCAAGTCATAAAGAATACTTGCAAGAGTGATAACTATACATACTATTCCAATAAAGCCTGCATAGGTATGACATTCGGAAAAGAAATCATGACTTGATCTTTTAAAGGGCATAAACAAGCTAATAATTAAGCATATACCTGATAGATGAACAAGTGCTTTACGCTTTGTGATTTGATATAACTGATACCAGTAATAGATCAAGAACACAAAGAAGAAGCACATCATAGGATAATGATATTGGGGCATGCTCATGACACCGGATAAATTATTATGTATTAAACTGAGTCTTGATGCGAAATATGCCAGTATTGTAAGAAAAATGATGTGTACCATAAAAACCTCCTGCTTCATTATAAACGCTTCTATTTGAGAAGAATAGAAAGATATGCTAAAATATATTAAATGTGATAGGTTGAACATATTGAAAGGAGTATTATGAAACACAATAATGTTAAAATCATGCCTCTAGGTGGTCAAGCCGAAGCAGGCAAGAGTATGTACAGTATAGAAGTAAATGGAAAGATCTTCATCATTGATGCTGGTTATCGTTTTCCAGATTTAGATAAGCTTGGCGTTGATATTATCATTCCAAGTTTTGATTATTTAATTGAAAGAAAAAAGGATATTGTCGCTATCATTATCACTCATGCGCATAATGATGTTATGGCTGCACTTCCTTATTTATTAAATGCGATTCAGGGTGTTCCTGTTTATGCACCAAACTTAACAGCAGACTTAATTGAAATGATGATTGATCATTATCAGAGACATCAGAAGAAGAATCTTCATATGGAACTCATTCGTGTAAAACGTGATGATTCTATTAAGATTGCTGGTATTCCAGTAGAGTTCTTCCCTGAAACACATTCTATTCCAGGAAGTGTGGGTGTAGCTATCTGGACACCTGATGGATATGTCGTTTATGGTGGAGAATTTATTATTGATTTTGGTTCTCCTGATGGATTTAGATGTAATATCCAGAAGATGATGGAAATTGGCAAGAAGGGTGTTCTTGCTTTAATGGTTGAGTCTTCAGGTGCAAATAATCCTGGTTATACTTCACCAAATCATAAGCTTACAAATAAGATTGAATCTATGTTTGAAGATGCTCCTGGTAGAATTATTATTTCTTCTTATGCGCAGAACGTCTTTAGAACAAAAGAAATCGTTGAACTTACTAAAAAGTATCATCGCCAGATTGTCTTCTATGGACGTGATAAATATGATCAGACAAATAGTATTATTCGCTTACAGAAAACATCACGTGAGCCTGTTATTACTGTTCCAAGTAAATATCTAGGCAAGAAAGAAAATGTCGGTATTCCTGCTAAGGATTCAAGCTATGTTGTTCTTTTAAGTGGTGCCCCTAATACTATTTATAGTGATATCTGTGATATTTTAGATGGTGGAGATGAACTATTAAAAATCAGAGAAGGCGATACATTCATCGTTGCTTCTCCAGTACTTCCAGGTACAGAAAAAATTGCGAATAAAGCACAGAATGATTTATTTAGAACACCTGCAGATATTCATATTCTTAAAAATAAAGAATTACCTTCAATGCATGCCTCTATTGAAGATATTAAAGTGTTTATTCAGTTATTTAATCCAAAGTACTATGTACCAATCAAAGGTGAATATCGTCGTTTTGTAGCCAATGCACATATTGCGAATGAAATGGGTATTGATAATGACCATATTGTAATCTTAGATAATGGTGAAAAGTGTACTTTCGAAAATGGACAGTTAGATGAAAACCGTGAAGTTATTGAAATCGAAGATGTCATGATTGATGGTATTGGTGTAGGAGATGTTGGAGAAAAGGTTATTGATGATCGTATCCAGTTATCTAATGATGGTATTGTCGTTGTAGGTGTCACTATTGATTCACGTACAAAAGAAATCATTGCCCAGACTGACTGTCAGACACGTGGATTTGTTTATTTAAAAGATTCTGGTTATGTCATTAAAGAAATCATCAACATCTGTGAAGGGGTTGTTTCTAAGTTAAAGGATGATCCTCAAATGGATGTACAGGAAATACGTAATGAGATGAAAGACTTATCTATGCGTTATATTATGAAAGAAACAGGAAAGAAACCTGTATTTATTGGCGTTGTAGTAGAAATATAAGCAGGATTTAATCCTGCTTTTTATAACGAAGAAGGGAGTGAGAACATGGCTGAAAAGAAAACAAAGAAACCTAAAAAAGCACCCGTATCCAAACAGCCAAAAAAACAAGAAGAAACTAAGTCCAATACAATCAAAGTAAGATTAATTGCCTTATTCTTATTGTTTATATTCTTTATTAGTATATGTAAGTTAGGCATTGTAGGTGGATTTTTTCATACATTCATGGTTTATATTTTTGGGAGTATGATGATTTATCCTATATTAATTCTATTATCCATTGTTTCTGCTTATTTTGTAGTAAAGGGAGAATCTCCTAAATGGAAAGGTCCACAGACAATAGGACTTATCATGATGATTATAGGAATTCTACTTATTTGTACATATGCAGGTAATATGCATTCTACAGGTAGTATGAATAATTATATAAAACATGATGGGGTGACAAGTGGTGGTCTTGTTGGTTCATTATTATATGCACCTTTAAGCACTTTATTTTCTCCTATAGGGACTCTTATTTTTGGTATTATTGTACTATTAGCAGGGCTTGCATTATTCTCTAGTAAGTATATTCATCAATACAAAATCAAACAGAATGAGAAGGAAGCACAGGATGCAGTGGATCAATTTGAGAATAAGAAAGAGACATCTAAAGTAAAAGATTTCTTTGCGCCAAAGCAAAAAGAGAAGGGATTCTTCCCTGATAAGGTATTTGAAGAGAAAGAGCCTTTAAAGGAACCAGATATTGATTTGACTTTCAATCAGAAGAGTATGCGTCTGGATATTGAAAAGAAGAAACCTAAAAAAGTAGAATACAAAGATGGTATTTACCAGCTGCCTTCATTTGATTTATTAAATCCTATTCGCAATACAGGTAATTTATCAGAAGAAGCAAAGCATGCAAAGAATACAGGTAAGATACTTGAAAACATGTTTGAAGAATTTGGTGTCAATGCGAATGTCGTACATCTCTATATTGGACCAACTGTCACTAAGTTTGAAATCAAGCTAGAAGCAGGGACTCGTGTCAACCGAATCCTGCAGTTACAGGATGATATACAGCTCGCTTTAGCTGCAAAAGAAATCAGAATTGAAGCACCTATTCCAGGTAAGCCTTATGTAGGTATCGAAGTGCCTAATAAAACAGCTGCAATGGTTCCATTCAATGAAGTCTATCAGCTTTCTATGCGTGATCATACATGGGATAATAAGTTAGCCGTTCCACTAGGTAAAGATGTATCTGGTAATTTAATCGTTGCAGAACTCAATAAGATGCCTCATTTACTTATTGCAGGGGCAACTGGTTCAGGTAAATCAGTCTGTGTGAACTCTATTATTACTTCTATTCTTATGAAAGCAACACCGGATGAAGTAAGACTTATTCTTGTAGACCCTAAGAAAGTTGAGTTATCTAACTACAATGGTGTGCCTCATTTATTATCTCCTGTAGTCACTGATCCTAAGAAAGCGGCAGGGGTATTACAGCAGGTCGTTGCTGAAATGGAAAGACGTTATGAAGTATTTGCGGAAAACGGACAGCGTAATATGGAATCTTATAATATCTATGCAAAGACATTTAACGAAAAAGCCAAAGAAGAAGATAAAAAAGAAATCATGCCTTATCATGTTGTTATCCTAGACGAAGTAGCTGATTTGATGATGGTTGCCTCTAAAACAGTTGAAGATTGTATTATGCGTATTTCACAGATGGCTCGTGCTGCAGGTATTCATCTTATTGTTGCAACACAAAGACCATCTACTGATATTATTACAGGTGTTATCAAGGCTAATATCCCATCACGTATTGCCTTTGCAGTATCTTCAAGTGTCGACTCACGTACAATCTTAGATGCCACAGGGGCTGAAAAACTGCTTGGAAAAGGGGATATGCTATTTAGTCCAATGGGATCTAGTTCACCCGTACGTGTACAAGGTGCGTTTGTAGCAGATGAAGAAGTAAGTCATGTTGTAGAGTTTGTTTCTAAACAGATGGATGCGAACTATGATGATAATTATGTCAATGCGAAAGAAGTATCCAACGGTGGCTCTTCAGTCAATGATTCTTTAGATGATACAGAAGAAGAATATGAAGAATGCCGTGAATTTGTCATCAAGGAACAACGAGCAAGTACTTCTTTATTACAAAGAAGATTTAGAATTGGCTACAATAAAGCAGCACGTATCATGGACCAATTAGAACAAAATGGTGTGATTGGACCACAGATAGGTTCTAAACCAAGAGAAGTATATATTCGAGGTTATAGTGAAGAAGATATTTAATTATCTTCTTTTTTTAAGCGTTAACACTTTATAAAGTACTAATAAAGTGTTAAGATTAATGTATATCAAAAGGAGGAATTGAATAATATGAAAAAGCTTATGGCATCTGCTGTAGTACTTTCAATGGTACTCGTTGGCTGCGGTTCAGGTTCAAGTAAAGAATCTAAAAAACCAGAAATCGCTTTGATTACTGACTCAGGAGGGATAAATGATAAATCATTCAACCAGTCAGCTTGGGAAGCGGTAAAAGAGTATGGAACTAAGAATGATAAGGGGTATAAATATTATAAACCTGCTTCATTCGATACTGCTGGTTATAAGGATCAGATGAAGAACGCTGTTGACAATGGTGCAAAAGTCGTTGTTTTACCAGGTTTCAAATTCGCTGCTGCATTAGGAGCTGTTCAGAATGATGCGAAGTATAAGGATGTTAAGTTCATCGCAATTGACTTCACACCTACTGATGAAAAGGATAATCCTGTAGATGTTGCGGATAATGTTTACTGTGCAACTTATAAAGAACAGCAGCCAGGTTATTTAGCTGGTTATGCTGCTGTAAAAGAAGGCTACACTAAGATTGGTTTCATGGGTGGTATGGCACTTCCTGCAGTAATTAACTATGGTTATGGTTACTTACAGGGTGCTAACGACGCCGCAAAAGAATTAAATATTAAAGTTACTGCAAAATATACTTACACTGGTACATTCAATGAATCACCAGAAATCAAGACTAAAGCAACTGGATGGTACAATGGTGGTACTGATGTAATCTTCGCTTGCGGTGGTCAGATCTGTAACTCTATCTTCGCTGCTGCTGAAGATACTAACAAGAAATCTATCGGTGTAGATAGTGACCAGAAAGATGATTCTAAGACAGTTGTTACTTCAGCTATGAAGGGTGTTAAACAGACTGTATTTGATGAAATCACTAATGCTTACAACGACAAGTTTGAAGGTGGCGCTCATGTATTAGGTGCTGAAGGTGACTATATTGGTCTTTCAACTGATTTCTCAAGATTAAAGAAATTCACAAAGAAAGATTACGAAAAAGTATTAAAAGACATCAAAGATAATAAAGTAAAGATCGTTACTTACTCTGATGTTGATGAAAATGCGAAAGGTGATCCAAATACAAAAGTATTAAAGGACACTTTAACTAACGTAACAGTATCATATGAAAATTAAATAAAACCTATAAAAGTGGCTTCGGCCACTTTTTTTATACTTATAATCACATAAATAATGAAATCTTCTTATCGATTCACATAGTTTGTACATGTTTCTTTATATTCAAAAATTCATTTAGTTATTTTTAAAGTGAACAATTTATAGTATAATGTGACAAGAGGTGAGAATATTGGAATATGCTATTGAAATGCTTAATATCACAAAAGAATTCCCTGGTATTAAAGCAAACGACGATATTACTCTTCAAGTAAAAAAAGGCGAAATTCATGCTTTATTAGGTGAGAATGGTGCCGGTAAATCTACTTTGATGAGTATTTTATTTGGTCTTTATCAGCCTGATATGGGTGAAATAAAGATTAATGGACAAAGCGTTAAGATCAATGACCCAAATGATGCCAATAAATATAACATTGGTATGGTTCATCAGCATTTTAAGCTTGTTCATAATTTCACTGTTTTGGAAAACATTATTTTAGGTGTTGAAGAGAAGGGGTTATTTGGTAAGCTTAAGACAGATAATGCACGCAAGAAGGTGATGGGCTTATCTGAGAAGTATCATTTAAATATCGATCCTGATGCAAAAATCGAGGATATTACTGTTGGTATGCAGCAGCGTGTAGAAATCTTAAAGATGTTATATAGAAATAATGATATCTTAATTTTTGATGAACCTACTGCAGTACTCACTCCACAAGAAATTGATGAGTTAATGAAAATCATGAAGGAACTTATTAAAGAAGGTAAATCCATCATTTTCATTACTCATAAATTAAATGAAATCAAAGCAGTCGCTGATCGCTGTACAATCATTCGTAAGGGACGTTATGTAGGTACAGTCAATGTTGCTGATGTCACTAAGGAACAGTTATCAGAAATGATGGTTGGTCATAAGGTTAACTTAACAGTGACTAAAGATGATCATGAACCATCTGATGTTGTATTAAAAGTAGATCATTTAAGCTATCAGCCTAAGACTTCAGACAAGCTTCTTTTAAATGATGTTTCATTTGAAGTAAGAAAAGGGGAAATTGTCTGTATTGCTGGTATTGATGGCAATGGTCAGAGTGAATTAATCTATAATTTAACTGGTCTTGAACAGCCTAATATGGGTCATGTTTACTTAAATGATGAAGAAATCACTCATAAGAGTATTCGTTATCGTAATGATCATGGATTATCTCATATCCCAGAAGACCGTCATAAACATGGTTTAGTACTTGATTATACTCTTGCTGAAAACTTGATTTTAAAATCATATTATGAGAAAGAATTCCAGAATCATGGCATTATTAATTTTGACGCAATGAATACTTATGCGGATCGTCTTATTGAAGAATATGATGTACGTTCTGGTGAAGGTAGAAATTCTATTGTACGTGGTATGTCTGGTGGTAACCAGCAGAAGGCTATTATTGCAAGAGAAGTAGAACAGAATGATGATTTACTTATTGCGGTACAGCCTACACGTGGTCTAGATGTTGGGGCTATTGAATTTATTCATAAGCAGATCATTAAGACAAGAGACAACAATAAAGCCGTACTTCTTGTATCACTTGAACTTGATGAAGTTATGAACTTATCAGATCGTATTTTAGTTATGTATGAAGGGGAAATCGTTGCGGATCTTAATCCAAAAGAGACTACTATTCAGGAATTAGGACTTTATATGGCAGGTTCTAAGAGAGGAGAAGGTTATGAAAAGTAATAAACCCGCTTTAATGGAACGTGCCAGCTTCAAATCAATTGTGTCTTCTTTACTCGCAATTTTAATGGGGCTAGTCGTTGGTTTTATCATTATCTTAATTGCTAATCCGAGTGATGCATTACAGGGATTATCTATTTTATTAACAGGTGGCTTTAGAGAAGGGTTATCTAGTATTGGTCAGGTTATTTATTTAGCTGTACCAATCATGATGACTGGTCTATCTGTTTCATTTGCTTATAAATGTGGTGAATTCAATATCGGTGTTCCTGGACAGTATCTAGTAGGAAGCTTCACTGCTGTATTTATCGCATTAAGAGCTACTTTTATTCCAGATAACTTAGTATGGATTTTTGCTATTTTAGGGGCAGGAGTTGCTGGTGCTTTATGGGCACTTATTCCTGGTATCTTAAAAGCAACTCGTAACGTAAACGTTGTTATTTCTGGTATCATGTGTAACTATATCGGTATGTTACTTGTTATTCAAGGTATTAAAGCAACTATCTATAATTCAACTGGTGCAGAAAGTTATGCTGTACCTAGAACACGTAGTATTCCTGGTTTTGGTTTGAATCAGATTTTTGGTGATCGTGTTAACTTTGGTATTATCATTGCTATCTTACTTTGCGTACTTGCCTGGTTTATCATGAATAAAACAACTTTTGGTTATGAACTAAAAGCATGTGGTTTCAATAAAGATGCAGCAAGATATGCAGGTATGAACGAAAAGAAATGTATCGTTCTAGCACTTATGATTTCAGGATTCTTTGCTGGTGTAGGTGGTGCCTTAACTTACTTATGTGGTACAGGTAAAACTTTACCAATCACTGAAACATTACCTAATGAAGGCTGGAATGGTATCCCAGTAGCCTTACTTGGTTTCTCTAATCCAATTGGATGTATCTTCGCTGCCTTATTTATTGGTTATATGAATGTTGGTGGTAACTATATGCAGGCCCTCAATATTGCGATTGAAGTTATTGATATTATCGTTGCTGTTATTATCTACTTTGCTTCATTCACATTATTCATTAAAGCCTTATTAGAACGTTATCAAAGAAATAAAAAAAGAAAAGCAGAAATGCAAAATGAAGGAGGTAAAACAGAATGAGTATAGTTTATTTCCTTTTTGCTCAGACTTTATTGTTTGCCATTCCATTAATGATTGTTGCCTTGGGTGGTATGTTCTCTGAACGAAGTGGTGTTGTTAACTTAGCCCTTGAAGGCATTATGATCATCGGTGGTTTTGCTGGTGTATTCTATTTAAATTATATGCAGTCTAATGATATTCTTCATGGTCTGCCACTACTTTTAACAGGGTTGCTTATTTCTGGAGTTGTAGGTGTACTATTTAGTATGCTTCATGCTTTTGCAGCCATTCATTTAAGTGCTGACCAGACTATTTCAGGTACTGCATTAAATATGCTTGCTCCTGCACTTGGTATCTTTATCGCAAAGACTGTACAGGATGGTATGCAGAACGTTTCATTCACTAATGAATTCAGAATTTCTGAAGTACCTGGTCTAAGCAGTATTCCTGTACTTGGTGATTTATTCTTCAAGAACTGCTACTTTACTACATTCTTAGGTATTGCGATTCTTATCATTTCTTGGTATTTCCTTATGAAGACTAAGACTGGTTTAAGAATCCGTTCTTGTGGTGAAAACCCTCAGGCAGCAGATGCTGCAGGGATCAGTGTTTATAAGATCAGATATCTAGGTGTAGGTATTTCTGGTTTCTTAGCTGGTATGGGAGGACTTATTTATATCCTACCAATCTCTACAGAATTCACTTGTACTGTTGCTGGTTATGGTTTCTTAGCTTTAGCAGTATTAATCTTTGGTAACTGGGCTCCATTAAGAATTGCTGGTGCAGCATTCTTCTTTGGTTTTATGAAGACATTGTCTTATACATATAACTCAGTACCATTCCTTGCTAAAATGTCTTTACCTGATACAACATATAAATTAATTCCATATGTTGCCACTTTAATTCTATTAGCATTCACATCTAAGAACTCAGCTGCGCCTCGTGCAGATGGTGTACCTTACGATAAGTCTAAGCGTTAATAGACTGGACTCCTTAGGGAGTCCTTTTTTCTTGCACTACTATACAAAAAAGTTATAATGAGTAGAGAAAGAAAAGAGGTATACAATGAACAAGATCTATCAAATGAATGGATATCAACTTCACTTGATTTCATCTAAGAAATTTAAAGATATTACAATCTCTGTTCGTTTTAAAGGACGTTTTACAAGAGAAACAGTCACAAGTAGAAGTGTTCTAGGATTCTTAATGATCACTGGAACAATGAAGCATCCAACACAAAAAGATTTATCTAGAACACTAGAGGATTTATATGGTGCCAACCTGTCTGCTAATATTTCTTCAGCAGGTAAAGGTCATATTATTACTTTTAAGAATACATGCGTGAATCAAGAATTCCTTCCTATCAATGAAAATCTATTAATAAAACAAGTGGATTTATTAAATGAATTAGTGAATCACCCTTATATTGTAGATGGACATTTTGATGAAGAAATGACCGAACTTAAGAAGCAGGAAATCACATATCGTATTATGGCTGATATGGACGATAAGATGGGCTATGCCTTTGATCGTATGGTAGATTATATGGGAAGAGGAAGTGTTCTAGGATTACGTTCTACAGGCTATATAGAAGATATGGATAACATCAATGCTTATACTCTTGTAGAGACATATAAAGATATGATTGAAAATGATGATAAGCATGTGTATGTAGTAGGGGATATAGATGAAAGTATCGTTTCTATTTTTGAAGAAAGATTACAGTTCCCAGAAACAAATCATGAACCTTATCCTACTGCTTATATTTATCAGAATGAACGTATTCATCTTTTAGATATCATTGAAAAACAGGATATCGTGCAGTCTAAGCTCGTAATGGGTTATAAGGCAAACTGCTGTACCTTAAGTGAAAATACGGCTGCCATGAGCGTATTTTCTAATTTATTAGGTGGTTATTCTCAGTCTAGATTATTCCAGGTAGTCAGAGAAAAGAACAGCTTATGTTACTTTATTCATTCTAGTTATGATCCAATGAATGGTATCATGACTATTGCAGCAGGTATTGATATGAATAATTATGATCAAACTAAAGAGTTAATTGGAAAACAGATCAAAGACTTACAGGATGGTCATATCACTGATGAAGAATTATCAATGGTAAAGACAATGCTTATCAATGCATTATCTAAAGTAGATGATGATCCTGATGCTATCATCTCATTCAACTGGAGAAGAGATATCATTAATAGCCAAGATACAATAGAAGATAAGCAGAATGCGATTATTAATGTTACTAAAGAAGATGTCATCAAGTGTGCTCAAAGTATAGAATTAGATACAATCTATTTCTTGACTGGAAAGGAATTTTATGAAGAAAACGTATTATCCAACAATTAAAGAAACACTCTACCATGAAAAGATGAGCAATGGACTTAATGTCTATTTGATGCCAAAAGATGGCTTTACTAAGACATATGGCTTATTTTCAACACGATTTGGTTCTATTGACCGTAGTTTTATTCCTCTAGGAGAAACAGATTTAATCACAGTACCTGATGGTGTGGCTCACTTTCTAGAACATAAGATGTTTGATATGGAAGATGGAGATGCCTCAGAAAAGTTTGCTGCACTTGGTGCAAGCAGCAATGCCTTTACTTCTCATAGCCGTACGGCTTATTTATTCAATACAGCGACTAATGTAGACGAATGTACTGAATTATTATTAGACTTTGTTCAGGAACTCAATGTAACTCCTGAAAGCATTGAAAAAGAGAAGGGCATCATTAATCAGGAAATAGGCATGTATAATGATGATCCTGACTGGCGTGGTTATTTTGGTGCTATCAGCAACCTTTATCATAATCATCCTGTAAGAATTGATATTGCTGGTACTGTTGAAACAGTGGCAGAAATTGATTATGATATCTTACAGAAGTGTTACCACACATTCTACCATCCTTCTAATATGATGTTATTTGTATCAGGAAACTTTGATCCTGAACACCTCATGTCTATTATTAGAGACAATCAGGCTAAGAAGAGTTTCAAGGATATGCCGCCTATTGTAAGAGGGGATCATAATGAACCTGAAACCATCTATAGAGCCTATGAAGAAAATACAATGGATGTCACTATGCCTAAAGTTAATGTGGCAATTAAAATCAACAATGTCCCAGCTTCACCAGAGGAAAAGCTAAAAAGACAGCTTTCTTTCTATATCTTCATGGATATGTTATTCTCTAAAAGCAGTGATTTAAGAGATGAGTGGACTAAGAAGGGACTTATTAATGATTCTTTCTTTACTAATTTCTCACAAGAACGTGATTTCTCTCATATCATCTTTGCAGGAGATAGTCCAATGCCTGATGAATTAGTGGCTCATATTCATCAATTGATTGAAGATATTCCTCATATGACATTGGATGAAGAAGCATTCAATAGAATGAAAAGAAACAACATTGGAACATTAATTGGTTTCTTCAACTCTATTGAAACAATCGCTTCATTATTTAGTCAGTACTATTTAGAGGACATCAATTTATTTGACTTATTTGAAACATATCAGGCTCTTACAATTGAAGATATCAAAAATATTTTACCTTTATTTTGTAAGGATTTAACATCTAATTTTATTATCAGACCACTTAAGCAAAACGTCTAGATGTTGACTAAAAAGGTGCTTATGCTATAATGAGGGTGACCTGAGAGTATATGGATTTCCTACATTTTTGATAAGGGAACCTGATTGTTAGAAAGACGGTGTTGAAGACCTGCTACGAGTAGGGATCCTAATGTTTTTCACAAGGTACCCACCTGTATTTAACAGGGATAATCAACTCCTCTTAGGTCTTTTCATTTGTTTAAATTATATAGGAGGGTCATTATGGCTATTGATCAGAAACTCATCGATGAAATTAATGCACTTGCTCATAAAAAGAAAACAGTAGGACTTACACCTGAAGAACAGGCTCATCAGCAGAAGCTTAGACAGAAATACCTAAAAGAATTTAGAAGAGGCTTTGAACAGCAGCTTCAGAACATCAAGGTTGTCGATGCAAATGGTAACGATGTCACTCCTGCCAAAGCAAGAATGCATAAAAAAATAAATTAGACAGTCTTTGTGAAAAGATTGTCTTTTTTATTGCGTAAAAAATGGTTTACACATCAATAAAATTATGTATAATGATGGTGATTAGGAGGTACTCGAAATGGATTCGAATTTATCGATCGCTACAATAAGATCGCTTTGTATTGACATGATTAATAAGGCAAATTCTGGTCATCCAGGTATGGTTCTTGATGGCGCACCTGCTTTATACACATTGTTTACTAAGGTGATGAACATAAATCCCTCTTTGTCTAGTTGGCAAAATAGGGATCGCTTTGTTCTTGCAAGTGGTCATGCTAGTTCTTTACTTTATGCTTTATTACATCTTTCTGGTTACGATTTAAGTCTTGATGATTTAAAACAGTTCAGACAGTGGCAGTCAAAAACACCTGGACATCCAGAAATCACTATCACAGATGGTGTAGATGCATCTTCTGGACCTTTAGGTCAGGGTGTCCCTACAGCAACAGGTATGGCAATTGCTGAAAAGTTCCTTGCTGAAAAATACAACAAGGAAGATTGTTCAATTGTTGACCATTACACATATGTATTATGTGGTGATGGTGATATGCAGGAAGGTGTGACTTATGAAGCATCATCTCTTGCTGGTCATCTTTCATTAGGTAAGTTAATTGTTATCTACGATGCCAATGAAGTAACACTTGATGGACCTCTTTCATATTCATTCAGTGAAAATGTAAAGAAGAGATATGAAGCAATGAATTGGCAGGTTATCGAAGTGGCTGATGGTAATGATATTCAGGCCATCAACCGTGCATTAAAGCGTGCTAAGAAAGAGTTATTCAAACCATCTATTATCATCATGAAGACTGTTATTGGTTATGGTTCTTGCAACCAGGGAACTAATAAGGTTCATGGTGCACCACTTGGTGAAGAAGACGGTAAGAATGCTAAGTTATCTTATGGATTTGACCATGATCCTTTCTATGTTCCTGAAGAAGTTTATGCTGACTTCAAGAAGAACGTAAAAGATCGTGGTATAAGAGCATATAAAAAATGGTTAAAGACTGTTGAAGAATATGCTGAAAAATATCCAGAAGAATATAAAGAATATAAAAATGCTATTGAAGGTAATTATCATTTAGATATTACAGAACTTCAGAAAGAATTCAAACCTGGTTATACAGAAGCAACTCGTAATATTTCTCATAGAATTATTCAGGAAGTTGCTAAGCAGAACCCTACATTCTTATCTGGTACTGCAGATTTATCTTCTTCTACTAAGACATCTATCCAGGGTGAAGGAAGATTCAGCTGTGAAAACTATACTGGAAGAAATGTATATTTTGGTATCAGAGAATTCGCAATGGTGTCTATCATGAATGGTATGACATTACATAAGGGTGTTAAGATCTCAGCAGGAGGTTTCTTAGTATTCAGTGATTACTTTAAAGCAGCCTTAAGAATGGGTTCTTTACAGGAATGTCCAATCATTCTTCCATTATCACATGACTCTATCGCAGTTGGTGAAGATGGTCCTACACATCAGCCTGTTGAACAGCTAGCCATGCTTAGAAGCAGTATTGATGTTGAAGTATTACGTCCAGCTGATGCAAATGAAATGCTTGCATCTTGGAAGATTGCTGTTGAAACAAAGAATATGCCAGTGGCATTAATTCTTACTAGACAGCCAGTAGAAAACCTTACAAATTCTACTTATGAAGATGTATTACATGGTGCTTATATTGCTAGAAAAGAATCTGGTGATCTAGAAGGTATCATTATCGCTTCAGGTTCAGAAGTAGGTCTTGCTATTCATGCACAGGAAGAATTAGAAAAACAGGGACATTCAGTACGTGTTGTTTCTATGCCTTCAATGAATTTATTTGATGCACAGACTGATGAATATAAAGAATCTGTATTACCAAATAGCTGCAGAAAGCGTCTTTCTGTAGAAATGTTATCTGATTTTGGATGGCATAAATATGTTGGTTTAGATGGTAAAACTATGGGTGTTGATACTTTTGGTGCGAGTGCTCCAGCTAGTAGAGTGATTAAAGAATATGGCTTTACTGTTGAAAACGTAGTAAAAGAGTACAATTCATTATAAAAACAACTAAAAAGGGAGGATATCTTAGGATATTCTCTCTTTAATTCGTACTAAAACACTAAAACAATTTACAAACATAATCGATTTTGATATAATTATTTAACGTTAACGGAGGTATTTACAATGGTAGCAGGATATATTATCACTACAATTATTGGTGCTCTTGTTGGATTCTTCTTTGCGAGATGGATGTTCAAGAGAGAATTAAAGAAAAACCCACCAATTTCAGAAAAAATGATTCGTGCTATGTTTATGGAAATGGGACGTAAACCTAGCGAAACTCAGATCAAGAGAATCATGAAAAGTGTCAATGATCAGTATAAATAAGGGATAAAACCCTTATTTTTATTTAATATGAAAATTACAATTACAAGACATTCTAAAACGCTTTGGAATAAAGAAAAAAGACTTCAAGGATGTAAAGATTCTCCTTTAAGTCCTGAAGGCATGGATAATATTCTTGCTTTAAAAGAACATATCAAGAATAATCATTATGATGCTATTTATTCTAGTCCTATTAAGCGTGCCTTAGATACCGCTAAACTATTATTTGATGATCAGCCTATTATCACTGATGAACGCATTAGAGAAATGAACTTTGGCTTACTAGAAGGGCAGAAAATCGATGAGATTCCTGAGGAATACAAGAAAGCGTATCATGATTTGTGGTGTCACCCTGAAATCTCTCAAGGTATACCAGAAGGGGAGACATATGATGAAATTGAAGAAAGAGTTAAAGATTTCTTAAATGATCTTGTCAAAAAACCTTATGATCATGTATTTATTGTCACTCATGGATTCTGTTTTACTATTATTATGGCTACTATCATGAATCTTGATAGAAAAGATTATATTAAAGTAAATAGTCCTGTTGTGGATGGCTGTTCTGAAACAATTGTAGATTATACAGATGGTAAATTTACTGTGGAAGTTTATGGAAATAATGATTTCCTTCCACACCAGTCAAACGAATCATTTTCCAAATAATAAAGTCAAATGGCTAAAACCATTTGACTTTATTTTCTGTTCCATCTTTTATTCTTATAATATTTGCACGATGTCTATAGACAATAAGTGCGACAACACATATATTAGTAATGATCCCTATTGTAGAATATCCAATAAATGGTGAAGCTATAAGAACCGCTGTTGCACCAAGGATACTAGATAAAGATACATACTTAGTTGTTTTAAGTGTCACTAAGAACACAACAACTGCTATAATAAAACCATATATATTAGTCATCAATGTATAGGCAACTGCACTTGATACAGCCTTACCGCCCTGGAAATTCGCAAATACAGGATAACAATGACCAATCATACAGCATAATGCACAAGGATAAATGATATTAGCTGAAATACCAGATACTTTCGCAATCCATCCTGTTAGTAGGATAGTAATAATACATTTTGTTGCATCAAGAAGTATGACTGTCATTCCGGCTTTTTTACCAAGTACTCTTCCTGCATTAGTGCCTCCTAGATTATGTGATCCATATTGACGAACATCTGTATTATAGAATACTTTCCCAATAACTAACGCAAATGGGATTGAACCATATAGATAACTTATTAATAAACAGATGATTATAATTAAATATTTCATCGACTCACCTCACAAAAAATCATTATACATAAATACTACAAAAAATCAAACTTTCCTATAAATTCCTTTTTGTGTTATACTAGACAAGTTGAGGAGGTATGCTCATGTCAAATACACATTATGATGAATCTGATATTCAAATCTTAAAAGGTCTAGAAGCCGTAAGAAAAAGACCAGGAATGTACATCGGTTCAACTGATTCTCGTGGTTTACACCACCTTGTATGGGAAATCGTTGATAACTCTATTGATGAAGCTATTGCTGGTTATGGCAAGAAGATCACAGTTACATTACATAAAGACAATAGCGTAACGGTCGAAGATGAAGGCCGTGGTATGCCAACAGGTATTAATAAAGAAACAGGAAAGCCAACTACAGAAGTTATCTTAACAGTATTACATGCTGGTGGTAAGTTCTCTGAAGATGGTGGTTATAAGACTTCAGGAGGCTTGCATGGTGTAGGGTCTTCTGTTGTAAATGCACTCAGTGAATTTTTAGAAGTCACTGTCCATCGTGATGGTGTCATTCATACACAGCGCTTTGAAAAGGGTGCGACAAAGATTGGAAAGTTAAAAAAAGTAGGCAAAACAAATAAGACAGGTACAATTATCCATTTCAAGCCTGATGCATCTATTTTCTCTACCACAACATTTAGTTTCCAGACAATTAGTGAAAGACTGCGTGAAGATGCATTCTTATTAAAGGGAATGACAATAGAGCTTATTGATGAACGTACGGATAAAGATGAAACATATCAATATGAGAAGGGTTTGGAAGAATTCATTGACTGGATCAATAATGATAAAGAAGCTATTTCACCAATCATCTCTTTTGATGATACAAATAATGAAATAGAAGTAGAAATTGCGATGCAGTTTACACAAAGCTATCAGGAAAATATCATTTCGTTTGTAAACTTAGTACGTACAGGAGATGGAGGAACTCATGAAGTAGGATTCCGTTCCGGTTTGACTAAGGTTTTTAATGAATATGCAAGAAAGTATGCATTATTAAAGGCTAAGGATAAGAATCTTGAAGGAAGCGATGTGCGTGAAGGATTGAATGCGATTATTTCTATCAAGATTCCGGAAAAATATCTTCAGTTTGAAGGACAGACTAAATCTAAGCTTGGTTCTCCTATTGCCCGTAATATTCTAGAAAATGTGACTTTTGAACGTATTACTTATTTCCTAGAAGAAAATAAAGATATTGCGGAAAAGCTGATTGAAAAGATGATCAAAGCAGCTAATGCTAGACAGGCGGCACGCAAGGCTAAGGAACAGGCAAGAAAAGGGAAGAATAACCGTGAAGCGAAATTCCTCAGTGGTAAATTAGCTCCTGCACAATCTAAGAATAAGCGTAAGAATGAATTATATCTAGTCGAAGGTGATTCTGCCGGAGGTAGTGCGAAACAGGGAAGAGACCGTAAATTTCAGGCTATTCTTCCACTTCGTGGTAAAGTTATCAATACAGAAAAAGCGACACAGGCAGATATCTTAAAGAATGAAGAAATCAGTACAATGATTAATACAATTAATGCAGGTGTAGGTGCTGATTTTAATGCGGATGATAGTGCTTATGATAAGATTATCATCATGACCGATGCGGATACTGATGGAGCACATATCCAGATCTTATTGCTTACATTCTTCTATCGTTATATGCGTGGACTTATTAAAGCAGGTAAGGTTTATATCGCTATGCCACCTCTTTATAAGGTATCTAAGAAGTCCGGCAAGAAAGACAACGTTATCTATTGCTGGGATGAAAAGGACCTAGAAGCCGCACGTAAGAAGATGGGAAGAGGCTATGATGTACAGCGTTACAAAGGTCTTGGTGAAATGAATGCAGAACAGTTATGGGAAACAACTATGAACCCTGAAACTCGTACTCTTATTCAGGTCACTATAGACGATGCCGCAATCGTAGAAAGAAGTGTCTCTGTATTAATGGGTGATAAAGTACAGCCTAGACGTGAATGGATTGAAAACAATGTACAATTCTCATTAGAAGATAGCTTCTTTATGGAAGGATAGGTGATCAAACATGACAGAAAAAAATATTATTATGTCCTTAGAGGATATCATGGGTGACCGCTTTGGACGTTATTCTAAATATATTATCCAGGATCGTGCATTACCTGATGTAAGAGATGGATTAAAACCAGTACAAAGAAGAATACTCTATGCTATGTGGAAAGAAGGAAATCTTCCTACTAAGCCATATCGTAAATCAGCTAAAACTGTTGGTACAGTTATTGGTAATTATCATCCTCATGGAGATTCTTCTGTTTATGAAGCCATGGTCCGTTTATCTCAGGACTGGAAGATGCGTATGCCTTTAGTCGATATGCAGGGGAATAACGGGTCTATTGATAATGACCCTGCTGCTGCCATGCGTTATACTGAAGCACGTCTCGCACCTATTGCGTTAGATTTAATTAAAGATATTGATAAAGAAACAGTGCCAATGGCACTTAACTTCGATGATACAGAATATGAACCAACTGTATTTCCTGCAAAGTACCCAAACCTATTAGTCAATGGGGCAACAGGTATTTCAGCCGGTTATGCCACTGATATTCCTCCTCATAACTTAGAGGAAGTCATTGATGCCGCTATTTATCGTATCAAGCATCCTCATTGTTCATTTGATGAACTTCACCAATTCATTAAAGGGCCTGATTTCCCTACAGGAGCGATAGTAGAAGGGGCCAGTGATATTGCGACTGCTTTAAGAACAGGTCGTGGTAAGGTTATTGTTCGTTCACGCTATAAGATTGTGGAACAGAAGAATATCAATCAGATTCTTATTACAGAAATACCTTATGAAGTTAATAAGGCTGAACTTGTAAGAAAGATGGCTGAGATACAGTTTAATCGTGATATTGATGGAATCATCGAAGTCAGAGATGAATCTGACCGTAATGGATTATGTATTGCGGTTGATTTAAAGAAGGATGTTGATGCAAGAAATACATTGAATTACTTCTTTAAGAATACAGATTTACAGAAGAACTATAACTATAATATGACTGCAATCAAGGATAAAAGACCAGTACTCATGGGTATTGAAGATATTCTTGATGGCTATATCAAGCATGAATGCGAAGTCGTAACGAAACGTTCTATTTTTGATCTTAATAAAGCACAGGAACGTGAACATATTGTAGAAGGATTGATTAAGGCTATTTCTATTCTTGACGAAGTAGTCAAGACAATTAGAGCGTCTAAAGATAAGGCAGATGCGAAAGTGAATTTAATGAATGCTTTTGGCTTTACTGAAAGACAGGCAGAAGCAATCGTTACTTTACAGCTCTACCGTTTAACAAATACTGATATTGTATCTCTAGAAAATGAACAGAAAGAATTACAGGCTCTCATTGAAAGCTTGAATGCGATATTAAATAGTGAAAAAGTATTAAGAAAAGTAATTATAGATGAATTAAAAGGGATTAAGAAGAAATATCCAACACCTCGTCTCACTGAAATTAAAGATGAAATCATGGATACGTCTGTTAACCAGCAGGCAATGATCATTTCTGAAGATGTTTATATCTCTATTACACGTGATGGCTATTTCAAGAAGATTTCTACACGTTCTTATAAGGCATCTGATGAGAATACATTTGGTAAGAAAGATACTGATATGCTTGTTGACTTATTTGAAGCCAATACACTCGATGTTATTCTTTCATTTACTAACAAAGGTAACTATTGTTTTGTACCTGTCTATAAGTTAGAAGACTTCAAGTGGAAGGATCTAGGTAAGCATTTAAGTTATTTAATTAAATTAGGTAATGATGAGAAGATTATCGGTAATATTCTTGTAAAATCATTTGATTTAGACCAGTATGTTGTTTTATCAAGCAAGAATGGTCAGATTAAACGTGTAAGTATTAAGGACTTTAATGTCAGCCGTTTCTCTAAGCCATTAAAGTGTATGAACTTAAAAGACAATGATGAACTTGTCAGTGTGGATATAAGTGACGGGTCAAAGGGTATTATTACTGTCACTAAAGCAGGATATGGTACTTTATATAGTGAAGATGAAATATCTGTATTAGGTGTAAAAGCAGGTGGTGTTAAAGGAATCAATATGCGTGATGATGAAGTCGCCTTTATGAGTGTATTTGATCCTTCAGTTGTATCTTCTTTATTACTTGTTTTAAATCCTGCCCATTTTAAACGTATTCATATCAGTGATATCCCAGCATGTCATCGTGCAACTAAGGGGACATTATTATTTAAATCATTAAAGACAAAACCAACTAAGATCTTTACTGGATTTATCTGTAGTCCACAGGATGAATTTACTATCAAGAGTGGTACAGAAACAATGAAGCTAGTCTCTAAGGATATTGGCTTTGGGGCACTTAGCGCAAAGGCTAATACTTTAAAAGAGTGTACATTTGATTTTATTGATGATGTCCATCTCTCACGTTCTATGATTATTGAAGAACATGCACAAAAGAAAACAGAAGAAAATAAAGTCAATCTCACAATTAAAGATCCTAATCTCTTTGATGAGATGGAAGGGGACCCTGATACTGAGTTTGAATTTATTTCAATGGATGATTATCTTAATGAAAACTAGGAAATATCCCTGTTTTTCTCTATGTAATTGAATAAAAATAGTGTAAAATGACCTAAGAAAAGGAAGGTATATATGACAGAAATAAGATGTTATGGATGTGGCGCTATTATTCAAAGCGCTGATACTAAAAAGCCTGGCTATGTGCCAGAATCTGCTTTAAGCAAGGAAAAAGTTCTTTGTCAGAGATGTTATAAATTAATGCATTATCATCAAAAAATGGAATCTCATTTAACTAAAGATGATTTCTTACGTGTTTTACAGACAGTAGGAGAAAAAGATTGTTTAGTTGTTTATATCGTTGACTTATTTGACTTCAATGGTTCACTTGTACCTGGTCTTATGCGTCATATTGGATATAATGATGTACTTGTACTCGCAAATAAGAGAGATATCTTACCTAAATCTTTAAAGGAACATAGACTTAATACATGGGTAAGAAGACAGTTTAAGGAATATGGAATCAAGCCTCTTGATGTTGTTGTGACAAGTGGTAAGAAGAATATGAATTTTGATGAAATCTTTGATAAGATTGATGAATACCGTCATGGACGTGATGTTTATGTTGTAGGTATTACTAATGTTGGTAAATCTACATTTATCAACCGTATGTTGAAGAACTATTCAGATTCTACGAATCTTATTACAACAAGTGAATTCCCTGGTACAACACTTGACTTGATCAAGATTCCTCTTGATGATCATTCATCTTTATATGATACTCCAGGTATCTTGAATGAACATCAGTACACTTCAGTTGTGGATGAAAAGGATTTAGCTTATATTATGCCTCAGGGTGAAGTAAGACCTATGTCATTCCAGTTAAATCCAGATCAGTCAATCTTCTTCAGCGGTTTTGCGAGAATTGATTATACAAAAGGAAATAAAGGAAACTTCATCTGCTACTTCTCTAGAAATATGCAGATTCATCGTACAAAGACTGAAAAAGCAGATGATTTATTTGATAGACATAAGCAGTTACAGGTTTATGGACCTGCTTCATCTATGAAAGAAATGAAGGCTTATGAATTCACTTTACCAGAAGAAAAACGTGATATTGTGATTTCTGGTTTAGGATTTGTATGTATTCATGCACCTAAAGGCAAGATCAAGGTTTATGTGCCTGAAGGTATTGATGTATTTATGAGAGAAAGTTTAATTTAGAGGGAATATGAATGTTAAATAGTAAACAGAAGAAATTTTTAAGAAGTGAAGCACATAGCTTAAAGCCAATCTTCCAGGTTGGTAAAGATGGTGTGGGTGAAAAACAGATCAACAGCATCAATGATGCCTTAAAAGCAAAAGAACTTATTAAGGTTAAATTATTAGATACATGCCCTGAAACAGTGAATGAAGTGGCTTTAGAAATCTCAATGGGTACTAAAGCGGATGTTGTTCATATTATTGGACATACAATCATCTTCTATAAATCAAGTGAAAAAGGAATTTATAAAATCTAATGAAGATTGGTTTACTTGGTGGTAGTTTTGATCCTATCCATAAAGGGCATATAGAGATTGCAAGAGAAGCGATGACTTCTCTTGCTCTTGATTCATTTTACTTCATTCCTACTAAAAATAACCCTTGGAAGGATAATCAGAATGCCCCTGGCGTAAGTCGTAAAGAGATGATAGAGATTGCGATTCACCAGGATCCAAAAATGAAAGTATGTACGATTGAGCTTGATTCAACAAGCAATGAGAAGAATTATACAATTGATACAATTCATGCATTAAAAGAAATGTACCCTGATGATACATTGTATTATTTAATGGGTATGGATCAGGCAATGGCTTTTGAAAAATGGAAAAATGCGAAAGAAATTTCAGAATTAGTCCAGCTTGTGGCTTTTAACAGAGGTGGTTATCCTACAACTCATCCTAATCTAGATACATATCACTTTATTAAGATGGATAACGTAGAAATCACAGCATCTAGTACTGAAATTAAAGAAGGGGCATTGGATATGCTCGATCAAGATGTACTGAGATATATTTCTAAAAATGGATTATATCTTGATATGATGATTAGAAATAGAATGAAAGAAAAACGCTATAAACATACTCTAAGTGTCGCTTCTCTCACAAGAGATTTCTGTGAAAGCAATGGCATTGATTCTCTTAAGGGTTATATTGCCGGTATGATGCATGATGTTGCGAAAGAAATGCCTCATGATCAGGCTAAAGAGCTGATGAAGAAGTATTATGCTTCTCATTTAGACCAGCCTGAACCTATCTGGCATCAATGGCTTTCACGTTATGTATGTGAAAATGAATTTCTAATAAGTGATGAAGAGATTTTAAAAGCAATCGAAGATCATACAACAGCCTCTACATCTATGAGTCTTCTTGGTATGTGCTTATATTGTGCTGATAAGCTAGATCCTTTAAGAGGATATGATTCATCAGAACAGATTACTTTATGTAAGCATGATATTGAAGCAGGATTTAGAAACTGTCTGACTGATTTTTATGAATTCTCTACAAAGAAGCATCGTCCAATCGACCCATGTTTCTTTGAAGTTTATGATAAATATGTAAAAGGAGTTAATAATGACTAAAGTAGAATGTATTGTGAAAGCAATGGACGATAAATTAGCCCAGGATATTGTGGCAATCAATATGGAGAACGCATCTCCTTTATATGACACATTTATTTTATGTACTGCATCTAATAAACGTTTATTAAATGCGATTCAGGATAATGTGGTTGACCAGTGTGAAATGAATGGTTTTGAAATCAAAAGCATTGAAGGACGTGGCAATGCAGAATGGATCCTTATCGATGCAGGAGATGTGATCTGTCATATCTTCTCTGAAGAAGCACGTAAAGAATATAACTTAGAAAAATTATGGAGCGATATGCCTACTATTGATATCGAGGAGTATCTTGCATAATGGCTGCCTATAAAGAGTTTTCTTATTATTATGATTCTTTAATGGACCCAGACTTCTATTCAGATTATTTAAAATTCATTCATGAACATGCCAATCTTAAAACAGTTTTAGAACTTGGATGTGGAACAGGCTTAACAGCTATTGAACTAGCCAAAGAAGGACATCAGGTTCTAGCCACTGATTTATCTGAAGATATGGTAAACATCACAGCCTTAAAAGCCAAGGATGAGGGTGTTGAACTTCTAACTGAAACAATTGATATGTGTGATTTCGCACTCTCACAGCCTGTCGATACTGTTCTTTGTTTAACAGATGCGATTAACTATGTCTTAAGTAAGAAGAAGGTACAGGATGTCTTCAATAACGTTTATGAAGGCTTGAAATACAATGGTACATTCATCTTTGATGTCAACAGCCTTTATAAATGTAATGTGATCTTAGATGATTACCATGAAAAGAATGAGGAAGAAGATTTCTTCTTCTCATGGGATGTAGAAAGTGACCACAAAGGTGGTATTACACATCATATTATTATTGATGAAGATGGTCATCATGTGGATGAAACACATCATCAGAAAACACTTCCTGTTGAGGAATATGTCAAAATGCTTAAGAAAGCAGGCTTTAAGTCTATTGCTTATTATAGTGATTTTGGTGAATACATGGAAGAATGTGAACGTATTATATTTGTAGTAAAGAAAGTGAGGGATTAACATGTTAGGTATTATTGGTGCAATGGAAGAAGAAGTGAATGAAATTCTTGCGTTGATGGAAGTAGAAAAAGAATACCAGGAATGTAATTATCATTTTTATGAAGGCTTCTTAGGAAAAAAAGAAGTTGTAGTCGTACAGGGTGGTATTGGCAAAGTCAATGCTGCTATTTCAGCCACTCTTTTATTCAAGAACTTTGATATTGATCATGTCATCAATGTAGGTTCTGCTGGTGGACTTGATTTAAAAGAAAATGTCGGAGATGTCATCATCAGTGAAAAGGTTGTTCATCATGATGTCGATGTCACTGCTTTTGGACGTCCTTATGGACAGATTCCTGATATGCCTCTTTACTATGAAGCAGATCCTGCTCTTGTATCTTATGCAAAAGAAATCTTTGAACATAATGGTTTGACAGTATACAGTGGTCTTATTGTATCTGGTGATCAGTTTGTCGCAAGAAAAGACCAGGTAGATGTGATTAAGGAACATTTCCCTGATGCATTATGCGCTGAAATGGAAGCAGCTACAGTCGCTCAGGTATGTACAGTCTTTAATAAACCATTTATTATTGCACGTGGATTAAGTGATATTTTTGATAAAGGCAGCAGTTCTATCCAGTTTGATCAGTATCTTAAGGAAGCTGCAAAGTCATCAGCACGTATGTGCTATGATTTAGCTCAGAAGTTAGTATAAATGAATAGAATTGAATTATTGGCCCCTGCAGGTGATTTTGAGTCTCTGCAGGGCGCTATTGCGAATGGCGCTAATGCGATTTATCTTGGAACAACTGCCTTTTCAGCACGTGCCTTCGCTAAGAACTTTAACCTAGAAGAACTAGATCAGGCTGTACAATATGCGCATTTAAGAAATGTTAGAATATTTGTGACTGTAAATACATTATATCAGGATGATGAAATGAAGGATGTTTTATCATTGATTGATCGTTTATATGAGTTACAGATTGATGCTTTACTTATCCAGGATATTGGCTTATTAAAGCTTGTACATGAGAGATATCCTGATATGGAACTCCATACTTCTACTCAGATGAGTGTGATGTCATTAGAAGCATTACGTTATTTTGAAGAACTAGGCGTTAAGAGAGTTGTTCTTGCAAGAGAGAATACAATTGATGAAATCAAGTATATATGTTCTCATACAGATCTAGAAATTGAAGTATTTGCGCATGGTGCTTTATGTGTCGGTTATTCAGGGCAGTGCTTGATGTCTAGTATGATTGGTAGAAGAAGCGGTAATAGAGGCGCCTGTGCCCAGCCATGTCGTTTACCTTACAGCTTAAAAGAAGATGGAAAAATCATCGATACAAGCTATTTGATGTCTACTATGGATCTATGTACATCAGATCATATTAATGAATATATTGAAGCAGGTGTGGCTTCTTTAAAGATAGAAGGGCGTATGAAACGTCCTGAATATGTGGCTGCAGTGACTCAGGTGTATTCTAAAGCAATCAAGCATTATTATGATGGTACACCTAATTATACAAAAGAGAACTTCAATGATATGAAGCAGATGTTTAATCGTCATTATACGTCTGGTTATCCATTTCATGCGACTAAAATTGTAGATGAGACTTTTTCAGGGAATCAAGGCGTATTTCTTGGTTATGTTAAGGGATATGACTATCGCAGCAAACGTGTCTCTATTGCCTTAAAAAATGATTTAACACAGGGTGATTCTATTGTCTTTACAGAGATAGATAAAGGTAGACCTGTAAATAAGATCTATTATCAGAATAAACTCATCAACAAGGCACAAGCAGGCATGAATGTCCAGATTGAGTTTGATGATATAGTAAAAGGTGGTACTGTCAATAAAACAATCAGTGTAGAGACAATTAACCGTATGCAGAAGACATATCAGGAAGAGAAGAAATATCGCATGATTGATATGTGTTTTAAAGCATCTCTTAATAAACCATGTACGCTTATTGTGAAATGTGATGGTGAAATAGTCACTGTAGTAAGTGAACAGATCATTGAAGCAGCTTCTAAACGTGCTGCAACTAAAGAGAATATCACTGATCATCTAAATAAGCTTGGTCATACTGTGTATGAGGCAAATTCTATTGATGTATATCTAGATGGTGCATTATTTATTCCTATTACTATTATTAATAATATGCGTCGTGAGGCACTTTCTAAGTTAGATAAATTATTTACCTTCAAGAAGCTGCATAAGGCTCCTATACAGGACATTCAGCCTCTTAAAGTGATTCCTCAAGCTAAATCCAACTATCATGTAGTAGTTTCTAATGTAAAACAGTTAGAGATTGCCTTGAAATATTATGATCATGTGTATTATTACTATAATGAGCACTTAAAAGAAGCATTAGAATGTTTTAATGAACATGGTAAAGTACCAAATCTATATTTACCACGTATTATGCATGATCAGAATATAGAGGAAGTCATTCACAATCCGTTATTAAAGGAATTCAATACATTAATTGTTAATGACTTTGGCAGTTATCGATTATTAAAAGATCATCCTCTTATTATTGGTCAGGGATTTAATATCTATAACCATTATGATGCCTATGCATTTAAAGAACCTGTCATTGCATCATTTGAATGTACAAGAAAACAGATCAGACAGATGAAAGATTATAATTCTGAACTCATTTTACCTATCTATGGTAAAACAGAGAATATGATCAGTGAACATTGTGTCATTTCACAATCTTATTTCCATAAAAAGGTCCCACATTGTGGTATGTGTAAAAAGCATAGTTATAAGATTGTAGATAGAAAAGGGGTATCCTTTGATATCTTTACAGATTCATCATGTCGTAATCATATACTTCATAATGAACCAATCTATGTTGAAAACCATCAATCTGTAAATATTTCATATTTTATTATGATGACAACAGAAACAGAAAAAGAGACTGAAACCGTTTTAGAAGATATTAAAAAACGTACTTCTAAAGGGAAAAAAAGCGAGTTAAATCAGTCTTATGTAGTAGGATATTTCAAATAACGTTTTAGATAAAATCTATATTTTTCATAAATCCTAAATTGCCACCATTATTTTTTTGTGTTATAATAAACCACAGATAGAAATGGGGAGGTAAACTTTATGGCATTAGATATGGATCTCGCTAAACGTCTAAAAACTTATAGAACTTTTAAGAACCTTACACAAAAAGAGGTAGCTGCACATCTTAATGTACCTCATTCTGCAATTTCAGATATTGAAAATGGTAAGAGAGATGTAACAGTTGGAGAATTAAAGGTTCTTTCACGCTTATATGGACGTAGTGTTGAAGAAATCATGAGCGGTAAGAAATATGATTACTATAATATTGCGAATATTGCTAGATTATTATCTGAATTACCAGATGAAGATCTAAAAGAAGTCATGTTCATCATTGAATATAAGAGAAAAAGATTAGAAGAAAAATAGTATTTTTAAAGGGAGATAGTTCGCTATCTCCCTTATTTCATATTTCTTACAATTTTCTTGAATTCTTCAAGTAATACCATACCTTCCTCAAGCACTTCCTGATTACAGATATGATGATCAATATTATCATAATAGATAACATTGAAAGGTTCAGTCTCTATAATCGCATAAGTACCATAGCCATAACTGCCACGATTGATCATCGCACTACCTGGATTCACAAAAGTAATACCTTCATGAACCTGAATTGTCGGTACATGAGTATGTCCATGAAAGCATATATGACAATTATTTTCCTTACATGCCTTTATGAGTTCATCATAACCAGTATAGACATGATAATCGTTCCCATGCGTTACAAAGATATCCTTATAGACCTCGTAGTGAGGGAAGACTTCTTCATCATGATTTCCATGAACAACAATATCATAATCTTTAAGTAATGGGTCATCTGGAAGCAATGATGAATCCCCGCAATGTACCAATAAATCAACCTTATTTTTCCATTTATTTGTGATGTTTTCTAATATATCATTATACATATGCGAATCGCTTACAACTAAGATCTTCATTTGAACCACCTCTAAAAATATTATAATTGAATTTATAGCCTTTTGGATATCCTTTTTTGTATTATGCCAAAAAAACTTCTGGGTAAGTGTTTACATGAGCCTTAAAAATTAGTATAATTAGTACAGAAATTAGAAAAGGAGTAATGACAATGAAAACAATTTTATTAGTATGTTCTGCAGGTATGTCTACTAGCTTATTAGTAACTAAAATGGAAGCTGCAGCTAAGGAACAGGGAGTAGAAGCAAAGATCTTTGCTTTACCATTCTCTGATGCACCTAGAGTATTAGAAGAAGTTGACTGTATCTTACTTGGCCCACAGGTTAGATTCCAGAAAGCTGCAATCGAAAAATTAGCTGCTTCAAGAAAAGCTGGTGCTATCCCTGTTGACGTTATCGATATGAGAGATTACGGAACAATGAACGGTAAGGCTGTTCTTGGTACTGCTCTTAAATTATTAGGTGAATAACATTAACATGAAAGAGAAGGAAATAGTCCTTCTCTTTTTTTGATATTACAATCAATTTAAAGCTGTTTTTTAGTCTAAGCATATTTTTTACACTTTTTATTTATCTTTTTACTTAGTTTTGCTATAATGTTTAAAAATTTATGAAATCGGAGGATTCGACTGTGAAAAAAGGGATTATTACTGTAGTTGGAAAGGACCAGGTAGGTATTATTGCAAAGGTATGTACTTATCTTGCTGAAAATGATGTCAATATCTTAGACATCTCTCAGACTATTGTACAAGGCTATTTCAACATGATGATGATTGTAAATCATGATGCTTCTAGCAAAGCTTTTAATGATTTATCAGATGAACTTGCTTCTTTAGGTAAGGAAATTGGTGTTGATATTAAAATTCAGCATGAAGAAATCTTTAATATGATGCATAGATTATAAGGAGATGTGGAGATGATTAATCAATTCGAAGTTATTGAAACAAATAAAATGATTGAAGAGGAAAATCTTGATGTAAGAACTATTACAATCGGTATTAGCTTATTTGAATGTATTGATTCTTCATTAGATGTTCTTTGTGACAACATTTACAACAAAATCATGTCTACTGCAAGAAATCTTGTACCAGTAGGACAGTCTATTGAAAAGAAATATGGTATTCCTATTGTGAATAAGCGTATCTCTGTTACGCCTATTGCAACAATCGGATCTTCTGCCTGCAAGAAGCCGGAAGACTATGTACAGATTGCCAAGACATTAGATAAGTGTGCCAAGGAACTTGGTATTAACTTTATTGGTGGTTATACAGCCATTGTGTCTAAAGGTATGACTAAAGCAGAACGTATGCTTATCGAGTCTATTCCACAGGCTATGAAGGAAACTGAATTTGTATGTTCAAGTGTTAATGTTGGTTCTACTAAGACTGGTATTAATATGGATGCTGTCGCATTACTTGGACAGATTGTGAAAAAGACTGCCTATGCAACTAAGGATATTGAATCTATCGGTTGTGCTAAGCTTGTTATCTTCTGTAATGCTCCAGATGATAACCCATTTATGGCGGGTGCTTTCCATGGTATGAGTGAAACTGATGCTATTATTAATGTTGGTGTCAGCGGTCCTGGTGTTATGCATAAAGCAATTAAGAATGCGAAGGGTAAAGACTTTGGTGAACTTTGTGAAATCATCAAGAAAACAGCATTCAAGATCACTCGTGTTGGTCAGCTTGTTGCTTTAGAAGCGTCTGAAGCATTAGGTATTCCATTTGGTATTATTGACTTATCTTTAGCACCTACACCAGCTATTGGGGACTCTATCGCAGACTGCTTACAGAGCATGGGTCTTGAAAGAGTAGGGGCTCCAGGTACAACTGCCGCACTTGCAATCTTAAATGACCAGGTTAAAAAAGGTGGCGTTATGGCCTCTTCTTATGTAGGTGGCTTGTCAGGTGCCTTTATTCCAGTAAGTGAAGACCAGGGTATGATTGATGCTGTTAATGCAGGATCTTTAACTTTAGAAAAGCTAGAAGCAATGACTTGTGTCTGCTCAGTAGGTCTTGATATGATTGCCATTCCTGGTGATACAAAAGCTGAAACTATCTCTGGTATTATTGCAGATGAAATGGCTATTGGTATGATCAACCAGAAAACAACAGCTGTTAGACTTATTCCAGTAATTGGTAAGGATGTAGGAGATACAGTTGAATTTGGTGGATTATTAGGTTATGCCCCAATCATGCCAGTGAATTCATTCTCATGTGATGAATTCGTTAACCGTGGTGGACGTATTCCAGCACCTATCCATAGTTTCAAGAACTAACGAAAGAAGGTTTTATTCATGTATTTAAATGATTTAACAGTATATTATCAGCTTACTGAGGATGAAGATGTTCTTTTCTTACTAAAGAATGTTGATCAGCTAGACAACAAAGCTATCGAGCATGATTTTATTGCGAAATTCCTACAGGCAGCTGAAAAGTATGATCTTCATGATAACCTCATGCAGAGTCTTTTGACACACTTACTCGCTATGCATGAAAATGCATTTTCACTCTCACTAGAACGTGTAGCAGATGTGAATGACACATTAAAGGCTCTTGTATTAAGAGATCTCACTTACTTCTATGATTTATTTCACTCTACATTTGATGATCTAGAAGGATTAAATAGAGAGATATTCTTCCATTTCTCACATTCTAAGCCAATTATTAATAAAGAGATTTATGAAGTCTTCAGCCAATTACAGAGCAATCTTGCAAAGAGCACATCAGTTGAAGATTTCTACAACATCCTCTATAATCATTATCACAAGTATGGTGTTGGTAAATACGGTTTGAATAAGGCTTTTAGATATGTAGATGGAAATATCGTTTCTATTAATCATATTGAAGATAACACACTTGAACAGCTGATTGGCTATGAACGCCAGAAGGATCGTTTGATTGCGAATACAGAAGCATTTATTCATGGTAAGAAGGCTAATAATGTCTTATTATATGGTGATAATGGAACTGGTAAATCATCAAGTATTAAAGCTATTTTAAACCGTTATTATAAAGACGGTTTAAGAATGGTTGAAGTATATAAGCATCAATTCATTCATCTTCCAGAAATCATTGGAGAACTACAGAACCGTAATTATAAGTTTATTATCTTTATGGATGATCTTTCTTTTGAAGAATATGAAACAGAATATAAGTATCTTAAAGCGGTGATTGAAGGTGGATTAGAAAAGAAACCTGATAATGTACTTATTTATGCCACAAGTAACCGTAGACATCTCATCAAGGAAACTTGGGGTGAAAGAGATGATTCTGAAATCAATGTGAACGATGCAAAACAGGAAAAATTATCACTTGTTGCTCGTTTTGGTGTTCAGATTCTTTATGTTCATCCAGATAAGCAGCACTATCTTGATATAGTAGATGGACTCGCAGATCAGTATCATTTAAACATTGATCGTGATGAACTCCATCGTTTAGCTATGGAATGGGAATTAAGAAACGGAGGCTATTCTGGGCGTGTAGCTAAACAGTTTATACATATGATGCTTGGAAAATAAGATGAAACCCTTAAAATTATCTGATTTAAATACTGTTTTACCTTTTCTAGATAAAGCAGATTATGAAGGCTACAATTCAAATTTTGTGACAATGATGATGTGGAATCATGAATATCATATTGGATATGAGATTCATGATCACTTCTGCATCATGCTGCATAACTATAAAGGTCATCGCTTTTTTGCGATGCCTTTTGCATCTCATGAATACTATAAAGAAGCGATTGAATATATGATGGATTATGCAAAGGAACATGATTTTCCTTTCATGATTGATTGTGCAGTCCCTTCTTTTATAGAAGAATTAAAGAAGGTATGTCCTGGACAGTTTGTGTATGAGCATACAAGAGATTTAGATGATTATGTTTATGATAAAGAAAAATTAATCAGCTTGTCGGGCAAGAAGATGCAGAAGATGAGAAACAATTATCATAACTTTATCTCGCAGTATCCTGATTATGAATATCGTACTCTTAATGCAGATGAAGATATGCCTATGATTTTTAATGATCTTCTTAAATGGGAGAGGGGAGAGAACGAACAGAGTGAATCCCTTACTTCTGAAGTATATGGCATCATGTATCTTCTCTCTACGCAAGATCAGCTGCCTATTAAGATTGGTGGTATATTCATTGATAATGAATTAAAAGCATTTATGATTGGTTCTCCTTTAAAACATGAAACAATACAGATTCATATTGAAAAGGCTGATAAAAATATCAGAGGACTTTATGTCACTTTAAGAAAAGAATTCCTAGAACATGAATGTGCTGATTTTAAATATGTGAATAGAGAAGAAGATATGGGAATAGAAAATCTTCGTATTTCTAAAGAACGTATGCATCCTTGTCATATGGTTGAAAAGAGTCGTATCTATATCAATAATGCCATTGTAGAACAGGCAAATGATGAAGATATAGAAACAATCAAAGAAATCTGGATGGACCGCTTTGAAGATGAAGATGAAGTCTCTACTGAATTCTATTTCAAATATAGATATAAGAAAGAGAATACTTATGTCGTACGCTTCAAGAATCAAATCATCTCTGCTTTGCAGATTGTTCCTTTTAAAGTAAAAGATTATGAAGACAGCTATTTTATTCTAGGTGTATCTACTAGAAAAGAGTATGAAGGACAAGGATTCATGAAATTATTAATGAACCATGTATTAGAGCTATATAAAGATAAACGTATTTATCTTCAGGCTTATCATCCTGAAATCTATATGCCTTTTGGCTTTAAAGAATCTCATAGACATATTCTTTATAAGCTTGATAAAGCGGAATATACACTTCCTAGTAGTATTTGCGTGTCACAGGATATAAGTCATCTCTATGATGATTACATACGTTACACAGCTGATTTTAGCCATTACTTAATACGTGATGAAGATTATTTCAACAATTATCTAAGAAAAAGATGTGCTGCATTTAACGATTCTGTTCTAACATTTAAAAATGAGTATGGACAACAGGGATATATGATTTATAATGATAGGGGGAAGTTTGTCTATATTTCAGAATTTATATACAATAAAGAATATTTAGATGACATCCTTAAAACGATTTCTGTTTATTTCTATAAAGACATTCGCATCGAAACAGATTGCATGGCGTCTATTCATGGTGAAAAAACAGATATGATCACAATGATGTGTAATCAGGAGGATGATATGCCTCTTGAGAAGCGCTATATCAATGAAATCTATTAAACAGGAGGCTATTATGATCAAGAATCATGATGAATTACATGAAGAGTGTGGAGTAGTTGCTATATGGGGAGATGACAATGCTGCTCAATTAAGTTACTACGGTTTACATTCTTTACAACATCGTGGACAGGAGGCTGCAGGTATTGTTGTCCGCAATAACAAAAGAAAGCTAAACATCCATAAGGGTGAAGGCTTAGTTAGTGAAGTATTTAATAAAGAAAAGATTGAAAAATTATCTGGTAATGCAGCTATTGGACATGTCCGCTATTCAACTGCAGGTGGGGGAGGAATCATGAATGTTCAGCCATTCTTATTCCGTACTCTCGATGGTATGATGGGTATTGCCCATAATGGTAATATTGTCAATGCTAATTTATTAAAGAAGGAACTTGAAGAAAATGGTTCAATCTTTAATTCAACAAGTGATACAGAGGTTCTTGGTCATTTAATTAAGAGAGAAACAGGACGATTTGTAGATCGTATCTGTAAATCATTAGAAAAGATTGATGGAGCATTCGCATTTGTTATTCTTGTAGAGGATGCTCTCTATGTTGCAAGAGATAGATATGGTTTAAGACCATTATCTATGGGAAGACTTCCAAGTGGAGGTTATATGTTCTCATCTGAAACATGTGCTTTAGATATTGCTGGGGCAGAATATGTAAGAGATGTAGAACCTGGTGAAATCATCCGTGTGAAAGATGGAATTATTAAATCTAAGAAGTATACTGAAACATTACCTATCTGCAATAAGCTTTGTGCAATGGAATATATTTACTTCTCTAGACCTGATAGTAATCTAGATGGTATTAATGTTCATACAGCACGTAAGACTTGTGGTAAGACTTTATTTGAAGAAGCACCAGTAGAAGCAGATTTAGTTATTGGTGTACCTGATAGTTCTATTTCAGCTGCAATCGGTTATTCTGAAGCATCTGGTATTCCTTATGAAATGGGGCTTATCAAAAATAAATATGTAGGTAGAACATTTATCCAGCCAACACAGGAAATGCGTGAACGTGGTGTAAGAATGAAGCTTTCAGCTGTATCTTCAATCGTTAAAGGCAAGAGAGTTATCATGATTGATGACTCAATCGTAAGAGGTACAACTTCTAAGCGTATTGTAAAGCTATTAAAAGAAGCAGGGGCTACAGAAGTACATGTAAGAATTGCTTCTCCAGCTATTAAGTTCCCATGTTTCTATGGTGTAGATATTTCTACATTGGAAGAATTAATCTCACATCGTATGAATGTAGAAGAATTATGTCAATTCATTGAAGCTGATTCATTAGCATTCATTTCTATGGAAGGATTAAAGAAATCAGTTAAGCATGATATTGATGGAAATTGCGATTTATGTATGTCTTGCTTTAGCGGTAACTATACAACTAAGTTATATGATTCTATTGATCGTGCGAATAAGGACGAAAAATAGTACTATAAAACTCCCTTCATTGGGAGTTTCTTTCTTATATATATTACTTCGCATAATATATATTATGTAAATTTTGGATTATATCTGTTACGTTTGAATTGTAAATTAAGTATGATATAATAATAGTAATAAAATAAGGAGGATCTCCATTATGAAGAAATCAACAACTACAGCAGCAAAGAAAACTACAGCTAAAAAGACGACTACAGCTAAAGCTGCGACAAAAAAGACTACTACAGTAAAGAAAGAAGCTGTTGCTAAGAAAACAGCTGTTAAACCTGTAAAGATGAATATTCAGGTTCAATACAACTATCATGATGTGTCTTTAGAAGATATTGAAAATATGGTTGTGAATCATCTTGTAGAACTTGGTTATAAAAAGACTTCAATTCTTACTTTAGATATCTATTATAAAGCAGAAACAAGTGAAGTATTCTATTTTGCGAAAACAAAGGATAAGCAGGTACTTAAAAACGTTGAACCTTTATATATTTAGTTTATGAACTCCCCTACAATGAAAAAAGGGGAGTTTTTTCATTTAACTCCCCTCTCTATTTATATGAATAAATTTCCAACAAATAGTGCTTCTAATATTACATTTATAATCATTAAATATATATAAAGTGCTTTCTTAAATTTCTTATAGTTATTAAATAATGAGATGATTGCTGATACAACAAGTAATGAAGCCATTAATAAGTAAATGACTTCAATAAGCATATTCCCTTTTGCAAGTGTCATACCAAATACATAGAGAATAGCTGCCATCAGGCTTGCTGCAAGAGAGACAATAATAACTTTTCTCTGATTTTCCATTAAGCATCCCTTTCAAGTTCTTTTAATATAGATTCCCCTATTCCTGGATTTTCTACATTAAAGTTATCCGCAATTGTAGCACCAATTACAGCATAGCTTTCTAATAAGCCTAGATTCTGTGGTTTATGAAGAGATTTGCTGTAGATAAGTAGTGGGACATGTTCTCTTGTATGGTCAGTTCCCTTCCATGTTGGATCATTTCCATGATCTGCTGTAATCATGATTAAATCATCATCATTGATTACAGCCATAAGATCAGAAAGCTGTGCATCAAATTCTTCAATCGCATCTCCATAGCCAATCGCATTTCTACGATGTCCATAAACAGCATCAAAATCTACAAGATTCACAAAGATAAGTCCATGTTGATCTTCTTTTGCTAGTTCAATTGTCTTTTCCATACCATCCTTATTAGATACAGTATGAACACCCTGTGTAATACCTTCATCCACAAAGATATCAGGAATCTTACCAACACCTACAACATCAAGTCCAGCATCCTTTAAACTATTAAGTACTGTCTTTCCAAATGGCTTTAATGCATAGTCATGTCTGTTAGGTGTACGTTTGAATTCGCCTTTTTTACGTCCTACAAAAGGTCTTGCGATAACGCGTCCTACTTTCCATCTTTCATCCATCAATAGTTCTCTTGCAATATGACATGCTTCATAGAGTTCTTCTAATGGAATGATTTCTTCATTGGCTGCAATCTGGAATACAGAATCAGCGGATGTATAAACAATCCAGTCTCCTGTCTCTAATTGTTTTTCACCAAGATCATCTAGAATCTTAGTTCCACTTTCAGCATAGTTTCCTAGACATTTTCTACCTGTCTTTTCTTCAAATAGTTTTATAAATTCTTCGGGAAATCCTGTATCGGTGAATGTCTTAAAAGGCTTTGTAACTTTTAGGCCCATCATTTCCCAATGACCTGTCATTGTATCCTTACCATTAGACACTTCCTTTAATGCAGCGGTTGTACCTAATGGATGAGGGATAGGATGAATACCCTTGAAATCACCAAGATTACCTAATCCTAGACCTTCCATATTAATTACGTTCAAACCATCTTTTGCATCACAAATATGACCAATTGTATTTGCACCTTCATCACCAAATAAAGCAGCATCTTCCGCATTGCCAATACCCATTGAATCACATACAATCACAAATATTCTTTTGTATAGTTCTTTACTCATCTTTATTCCTCCTTGCATTACCTGGATGAAATTTATTATAGTCATCTAGTATCTGTTTATGTGTCACATGTGTATATATTGTAGTAGTAGAGATATCCTGATGTCCAAGCATCACCTGGATTGATCTTAAATCACAATGATTTTCTAATAATGTGGTCGCAAATGTATGTCTCAACATATGGGGTGTAAAATGCTCTCTTACACCTGAATCTAATACAAGCTTCTGAAGGATGTTATAGAAATTTTCTCTAGACATACGACGACCATCGTTCATTTGAAAAAGCCATAGATTATTCTTCTTATTGAAGAAAGATCGTCCATCCTGCATATAGCTATAAACATAATGACATGTTTCCTGATCCAAAGGAATGAGTCTTTCTTTATTTCCTTTTCCAATAACACGAACATTAGAAGCAGAATGATTAATATCATTTATTTCTAGATGAACAAGTTCACTTATTCTCATGCCTGTATTAATAAGAAGAAGCATCATTGCTTTATTTCTTGTTCCTGCCGGATTACTATCATCAATACTTTGAATCACCTGGACAATTTCTTCTAGGCTTAATACCTGTGGAAGCTTCTTTTCTGTTTTAGGTAATTCATATTGTGCCATGATATCCTTCACGCCTTTAGTTCGAGATAAAAACTCATTATACTGTCTTAATGAGACAATCTTTCTTCTAATAGAAGTGACTTTATATCCATCATCCTTCAATTCGCTCAAATAAGTGTCTATATGGGACAAATCAAACTTTTTTATATCATAATCAATATAATCATAAAAGTCTCTTATATCCCTCATATAGCCTTGAACAGTATTGTCACTTAATCCTCTTTCAAATAACAAATAGCTTTTAAAATCTTTTAAATCATAATCTTGCACGTACCACACCTCTCACTAATTATAACAACTTTTTTTAACTTTTACCATTTATACGATAGTCTTTTGCCTTAATAAGATGAGCATTGGTCATTTTATTAATATTCTCAATAAGACTATCTATTGGATCTGTCTTATTGTTTTTAGTATCAAATATATTCATCTGTTCAATAATAGCGTCTTTTCTTTTTACATTATTGAGTGTAACACCAATTAGTCTGAGCGGCTCATGATCATAATGCTTAGTAAAAAGCATCATCACATAGCTGTAAATCTTCTCATAATCATTGATATATTCCTGTACCAGCATCTGTCTAGTAACACTATGAAATCTAGTATATTTTAAAGTGATCACAATACAATTAGAATACATATCATGCTTCGTTGCACGTTCAGAGACAGTTAAACAGACCTTTTTAAATTCTTCTTTTAGACTCTCTTCATCACTGATATCACTCTCAAATGTCGTAGAATGGCCAATAGACTTCATATCTGTATCTTCATACACTACAGGAGATAAATCCCTGCCATTGGCACGATTATAGTAGATCAATGTATTCTTTCCTAAAAACTGTCTTAAGGTCTGATAATTATCATAGTTCGCAATATCCGCAATTGTCTTTATACCCGCTTCTTCTAGCTTAGGTGCTGTCTTTTTCCCAATGCCATACATATCCCCTACTTTAATAGGCCATAAGACCTCTTTTAAATTTCTTTGAGTGATGATTGTAATACCTAAAGGCTTTTTCATATCAGAAGCCATCTTAGAAAGAAACTTGTTTGGTGATATACCAATCGAACAGGGAAGAGATAAAGTAGATAAGATCTTATCCTGAATCTCCTTGGCAACCATATAAGGCTGAGCATGAGTCATAGTAAAATAATCACTCATATCTACATAACATTCATCAATACTTGCGATTTCTACTTTTTTACTGTAGGTATAGACAATATTAAAGAATTTTTGTGATAAATCATGATAGAGATTGAAATGAGGTTCTACTACAATAAGGTCAGGACATTTCTCTTTAGCCATAAATAGAGGCATAGCAGAATGAATACCAAATTGTCTTGCTTCATAAGAAGCCGTAGATACAACACTTCTTTTAGAATTATGACTAATCACAATTGGTTTTCCCCTTAATTCCGGATGCTGAGAAATTTCACAATTGGCATAAAATGCATTCATGTCGATATGAAATATAATACGCATACTACCCTCCTAAAAAAAGAGCATATAACCTATATGCTCATCCTTGTAATAATCTTTTCGCATTATCAATTGCTTCTGGAGTAATTACATCACCAGAAAGCATCTTGGCGATTTCTTCTATTCTTTCATCTTCACTTAATATTGCAAGTGTTGAGAATGTTTCATCATCTTTTGTTAATTTCTTAATCGCATAATGATGATCAGCATGAATGGCTACCTGAGGTAAATGCGTGATACATAGTACCTGATTATTTAAAGAAATAGAATGCATCTTCTGACCAATCGCATCTGCCACCTTACCACTGACTCCTGTATCAATCTCATCAAAAACAAGCGTATTCATTTGATTTTGATTCATCGTAATTGTTTTAATACCTAACATCAAACGTGATATTTCACCACCACTGGCTGTTTCGTTTAAAGGAGTAAAAACCTGTCCTTTATTCATAGAAACCATAAATGTGATGTTGTCTTTTCCTATATCATTAAGATTACATTCCTTAATATCTACTTTAAGTTTGGCATCCGGAAGATAAAGATCCTTCAATTCTTTCTCTAGCGTTTCTACAAACAGTAATCCCTGTTCTTCTCTCAGAGATGTCAGCTTTGTCGCAATCTGATAAGCTTCTTGATATGCTTTATCTTTTTGCTTATTTAAATCTGCCAGAACATCTTCACGATTGAGTGAAGCTTCAAGCTTTTCTTTTAATTCTGTCTGTGCCTGATAGATATCATCGACTGAGTATCCATATTTTCTCTGCAGACGATGAATAGTAAATAATTCTTCCTGTAATTCATTAAAACGATATTCATCAAAGTCGATAGAATCAAAAGCTGTTTCTATACGATCTACGATATCCTGCATACTATAATATTGATTATAGAATTCATCATATAATGAAGAGAATGTCTCATTATCACTCATATGACCAAGAACACCTACTGCCTCATTGATTTGGCTTAATGCGCCCTGTCTTTCAGACATCGCTTCATTAAAGCTATTCATATAGCCATGCATCGATTCATAATTCTTCATCATCTTGAGTTCTTCCTCAAGATCATCAATCATTTCATCTGTATATTCAAAATCTTTCAGTTCATCATACTGCTTCTGATAGTATTCTATTCTTTCATCACTAAGGTCTTCTTGTTCAAGTTTTTTAATCTTCTGTGATATTTTCTTATATTCAAAGTAGTACTTCTGATATTCAGACAATAAAGAATCATCCTGATGATTCATAAATAACTGTAGTATCTTTAAATGATTTTTCACATTAAAGATTTCCTGAGTCTGATATTGAGAATGAATATCTAATAAGCATGGTGCTACCTGCTTTAAAGCACTGTTTGTCACAGTACGATAATTGATTTTAATTGTTGAACGTCCATTATCCATAATCTCTTTTGTAATAACTAGATCATCATCTGCTTCTATATTCAATTCATCTAGAATAGTTTGAATTGAATCATTCATATCAAAAACACCTTCAATAACTGCTTTCTTAGAACCTTTTCTAACTAATGAAGAAGAGGCTCTTGCGCCACATAGCTGTTCAAGCGCATTGATGATAATAGATTTACCTGCACCTGTTTCACCTGTTAAGGCTGTCATACCTTCTTCAAAGTCTACAGTTGTTTGATCAATAATGACAAAAGAAGAGATAAATAGACTTTTCAACATTTAAAATCACCTGCTTTCATTAAAATGTTTATGTGCTTCTTCAACAACATCATCAATGCAATAATCGCAATTATCTTGATGATCATTCTTGAAATAACCTAGGAATTCAATATTCCCTTCTCCTCCTGTAATAGGAGAGAATGTCAAACCTTTAAGTGAGAATCCATTATCATTCGCATAGCCAATGACTTCCTGAATGACTCTTTTATGAACCTTTGGATCCTTGACGATACCATGTTTTCCTACATCTTCCTTACCCGCTTCAAATTGAGGCTTGATTAAAGAAACAATCACGCCATCAGGAGCAATGACATTCTTTAACGCATTGAACATATGTCTTAAAGAAATAAAAGATACATCGATAGAGGCAAATGTGGGCATACCATATTTAAAATCTTCAAGCTGGGCATAACGGAAATTATACTGTTCCATGACTTCGACACGTTCATCATTACGAAGTTTCCATACAAGCTGATTTGTCCCTACATCAACTGCATAAACCTTCTTTGCGCCATTCTGTAAAGCGCAATCAGTAAAGCCGCCTGTAGAAGATCCGATATCGATCATGATGACATCTGTAAGGTCTAAATGATAAAGCTCAATCGCTTTTTCTAGCTTTAAACCACCACGAGATACATACTTTAATTTTTCTCCCTTGATAAAGAGCTTAGTATCTACAGGAATCTTTGTTCCTGGCTTATCAATATAATCATTCTCATCTCTTACAATGCCCGCCATGATAGCTCTTTGAGCCTGATTTCTAGACTCAAATAACCCCTGCTGGACACATAAAATATCAATTCTTTCTTTTTTCATGTTCTATTTCCTCAATTTTATTTTTCAAATCATTCAACGAAATATGTTCCTGTTTATATAAGGATTCGTTATCTCCAAAAGTGACATAATGATCATCAATACCAATAAATGACATATCGACATTCATATGGTTCTTTTCATAATATAAGCTCATAATGCTTCCTAAAGACCCATTCATCAAATCAGTTTCATATACAATAATAGGTTTATCAACGATTCTATCTAACATCTTGGTATCTATTGGTTTAATAAATCTCGCATTAATAATATTGATTGGTAAATGATATGTATTAGCCATATCAGCAACAGCTAACACATTATCACCATAAGTTACTACATTAATCATGGCATCTTCTGTTTGATGAATCATTTCCCATTGACCACATTGTATAGTCTCATCAGTATGCTGATGCGTATTGATGACTTTATTTTTTGAATAACGCATCACATAAGGATGATCTTTATTTTGATATGCTGTATTAATCAGCTTCTGTGCTTCTTCTTCATCCTTAGGTGCCATAATGACAACCCCAGGAATAGGCGCAATAAGTCCAATATCAAAGACTCCATGATGTGTTGCACCATCCCCACCAACAAGTCCTGCACGATCAATTCCAACTAGACATGGAAGATTCATTCTCGCAATATCATGATTCAATTGATCATATGCACGCTGGAAGAAGGAAGAATAAACACTTAAGAATGGGAATTCTCCACCTTGAGAAAGACCTGCTGCAAGAGTCATCGCATGCTCTTCCGCAATACCAACATCAAATGAACGATCAGGATAGTTTTTAAAGATACTTTGTAGACAGCTTCCTGTAATCATTGCAGGAGTAATAACACATAAATCATCATGCTTGCTCATTAAATATTCTATATGTTCACTCACTGATTGACTCCATGAATGCTTATTTTCATCTATAACAGGTACAACACCCTTAGAAATATCAAAAGGAGCTACACTATGATAAACACCTGAACGATCCTGTTCTGCCGGCTCATAGCCTTTACCCTTCTTTGTAAGAACATGAAGGATTACACTATGGTCTAGATTCTTTACAGTTTCTAATGCTCGAATCAACTCTTCCATATTATGTCCATCAATAGGACCAATATAATCAAGATCAAACTGAGAAAACGGCGTATCAAGTAAAATCTTTTTCTTTACTCTGTCTTTGACTTTCTTAGTGACATCAAAGATTCTCTGACCTACAGTGGACTGTGATAAGATTTCAGTATAATTATTCTTTGCCTGATTATACTTATATGACATTCTCACATCAGATAGGACATTGGATAAACCACCTACATTACGTGAAATAGACATATTATTATCATTTAATATGACAATCACCTTAGTATCAATACCACCAAGGAAATTAAGTGCTTCTAAGGATTCTCCACTCATCAGTGCAGCATCTCCAATAACACTCACAACTTCAAATTTTTCTTTTTTAAGATCACGTGCAAGAGCTAAGCCTGTTGCACCAGATATTGCGGTAGAAGAATGCCCTGCTTCCCAAGGATCATACATACTTTCCTGACGATTCTGAAAGCCACATAAGCCCCCATATTTCTTAAGCTTAGAAAACTGAGGTGCTCTACCCGTTAAAATCTTGTGGACATAAGCCTGGTGTCCTACATCAAAAAGAAATTTGTCATCAGGTGAATCAAATACATAATGAAGGGCAACAGTCAATTCTACAATACCTAGATTACTAGAGAAATGACCGCCAGTCTTAGAAATGTTTTCGATTAGAAAATCCCTTATATCCTGTGATAATTGATTTAGTTCTGTAATATTCAATTGTTTCAAAAATCGAGGATTCTCAATCTTCTTAATTTCCATTTAATTCACTCTTTTCATAATAATTTGGAATAATTCAATCATTAATCCATGGTTAAGCTGTAAACCATATACATCAGCTAAACACTCTTCAAATAATTCTTTTATACGTTTTTGAGATTCTTCTAAACCAAGTAATGAAACATAAGTAGACTTATGATTCGTAATATCACTACCCACTCTCTTACCTAATGTTTCTGTTGTACTTGTTACATCTAAAATATCATCCTGAATCTGGAATGCGAGACCTAGCTTAAAGCCAATCCCTTCTAATGCATCCGCATCTTCTTCTTTCGCAATTAATCCTGCAATCTTCATTGGTACAGAAATAAGTGCGCCTGTCTTATCATGATGAATGGCCTGTAATTCTTCAAGAGATGCTGTATGATTCTCAAAATACATATCCTGCTGTTGTCCATAGATCATACCGCCTAATCCAGAAGCATGATATAAGTAACCTAATACCTTCACTTTAAGTGAATCATCTAGATTCATTTTTAAAATCACATTCATTGATTCATTTAATAAAGCATCCCCTGCTAAAATTGCAGTGGCTTCATCAAATTGTTTATGACATGTTGGCTTACCACGTCTTAAATCATCATTATCCATTCCTGGAAGATCATCATGAATCAAAGAATAGGTATGAATCATTTCAATCGCACATGCAATATCAATATATTTATGGTAATCGACATTATAAGCACGCAATGTCTGAATAAAAAGAAGAGGTCTTAATCTCTTACCACCTGCCATAACAGAATATGTCATAGCCTCTTTGACTAAACCAGGACGGTATTGTGATAAGATCTCTTTTAATCTTACATTTACTTCTTCAATCATATTATTCATCATCATCACCTAGATAATCTTTTAATTGATTTTCCTCAAATATTTTAGTTACTTCTTGATCAACATCTTTTAATTTCTGATCACAAAAAGCAGCTAAAGAGACACCTTCTTTATAAAGGTCAAGACTCTCATCTAAAGAGGCTTCATTATTTTCTAATAAATCAATGATCTCATCTAAACGTGTCATTGCTTCTTCGTATGTTTTTTCTTCCATAGTATCACCTACTTCACTATTACTTCTTTTTCCCCATCAACATATACAAGTGTAATCGAATCATCTGAATGTAGATCCTTTACACTCTTGATAATATGATCTTCCTTTTTAGAGATGATATAACCTCTCTGCATTGTTTTTAAGGGACTCAATAAATCCAATTTTTCAACACAATATGAAAAAGAAGTCTTTTTATTCTTTAAATAATTTACAAAAGCAGCATCAAGTAATTCATGCGTATTACTTGTATTCTTAGCCTCAATCAATTGTTTCTGCTTAATCAATGTATTGAGTTGAATCACTTTTTTATGCATTTCATAATGTGATTTCTGCTTTATTCTAATTTTATAGTTATTCAACTTTAATTGAATATTATCTAATTTCATGAACTTTGTTTCGAATATTCTAGAAGGATCAGTAAAAACATAAGAATGTTCATACTTTTCTAATCTCTGCTTTTCTAGATAAAGAGTCTTTCTCATCACACTCGATAATTGAACAATCTTATTTTCAAGATGACTTAAAAGTTCTCTTTGTGAAGGCACTGCTTCAACAGCTGCTGCAGTAGGCGTAGGCGCACGTAAATCACTGACATAATCAACTAAAGTAAAATCTGTTTCATGTCCTACACCTGTAATAATAGGTGTCTTTAAACTATAAATACAACGTGCCAAAGCCTCTTCATTAAAGTTCCATAAATCTTCAATAGAGCCTCCACCTCTTACAAGAAGAATAGTAGAATAGCCCATCTCATCTACATGTTTCAATGCTTCAATAATATATCGATAAGCATCTCTTCCCTGTACTGGGATAGGATAAATATCTCTTTTTACTAATGGATAACGTTGATGGAGTATACGTAACACATCCTGCAGGGCATCGCCTTGCTTTGCGGAAAGAATAGCGAGACGTTCTGGCATATAAGGAATCTCCTTCTTATGATTTGCATCAAAGAGTCCTTCTCTTTCAAGGGTCTGCTTCAATTCATTAAAGCGAAGATAGAGATTACCTAAACCATCTTCCTGCATACTTCTTACATATAACTGATATCTTCCAGCTTTTTCAAATACAGAAACATATGCTGTAATAAATACCTTCATTCCATCTCTTAATCTAAACTTTAAATAGCGTGCCTGAGATGCAAACATGATAGCACTAATAGATGATTCTGTTTGATCATCTTTTAAAGTAAAGTACATATGACCGGATGGATGTGGACGATAATTAGATATCTCGCCACGAATATATACAGTCTGAAGCTGTCTATCATTATCCAATACAGCTTTAATATATCTATTTAAAGCATGTACGCTTACATATTGTCGTTCCATTATTCAATAGCTGTTAAAACACCATTAATGAATTTATAAGAATCTTCATCACAATACTGCTTAGCATTAATGACAGCTTCATTAATAACAATGCTCTTATCTAATTCTGATTCTAATAATTCACAAGTTGCAACAAGAAGAATAGCCTGTTCCATCTTATTTAAACGATCAAAAGACCAGCCCTTCTTTAACTTTGTATTTAATAAAGCTTCATAAGAACCTTTGTTTTCCATTACTGTATCAATTAACCAATAACAGAACTGTTCTGCAGATCTACCTTCAATTAAAGCTTCATCTGCATGCACATATTCTTTAATTTCTTCCTTAGATGCATCAACTGTTAACCATTGATAAATTCCGATTACTGCTTTTTCTCTAGCGATTTGTCTAATTGTTTTTTCCATTTTAAAGGACCTCCATAATACTCATTCATTTTAACACATCGACTCTTTATATAAAAGATTTTACATCTTCTGCTTCTTTAAAAAAAATAAAAGCAAGTAAGACTTGCTTTTAGAAATCAATAGCTTCTACTACAACATCAACAGTCTTTACTGTTACAGCAGCCATTTCCTTAATTCCAGAAGCAATCTTCTTCTGTAATTCTTTTGTCTTGGCTGTAATGTTTGTGCCATATTTAATACGAACATGAACTGTGATATAAACTTCATTATCTTTAATTGTACAGTTCACTAAATTCTTAGTACCTGTTACAGAAAAACCTTTTGATGTATCAAGTTTAATATCCTTATCTTCTGCAGCTACCTGCTTAGTGATAATATCAAAAACCTGAACACTCATCATAATGTCGCCGTTAATTGGGCTACCCTTATATGTATAATATTCATTACGTGCCATACTATTACCTCTTCTTTCTTTACCTTATATTTTATAAGAAAACAGGGATAATTACAAGTGCTGATACAATATCCCCCGATTAAAAAAGGAAGAGATTAAGCTCTTCCTGAATATTTACCTTCAACTGTATTAACTACAACAACTTCGCCTTCTTCAATAAATAAAGGTACTTTGATCTGGTAACCAGTTTCAATAGTTGCATACTTAGTTGCACCTGTTGCTGTATCACCCTTAACTGCCGCTTCAGTTTCGATAACCTTGAATGGTACGTTAACTGGTAAAGCAACACCAAGGATTTCACCTTCATAGCTTGTTACTTCTACATTATCAGAAGGTTTCATGAAGTTGATTTCCCATTCTAAGCGGTCTGCAGGAATTTCAACCTGGTCATATGTTTCATTATCCATGAATACTAACATACCACCATTGTCATATAAATACTGCATCTTGCTCTTTTCTACCTGAGCCTTCTTTACCTTTGCGTTACTACCAAATGTCATTTCAGTAGTAGTTCCTGTTCTCATGTTCTTCATCTTAACACGAATGTTTGCTGCAGCACGTGCAGTCTTGTTGTGGCTATAATCTAAACATACATATAGATTGCCATCATATTCAAATGTTACTCCTGGTCTTAAATCAGTTGCATTAATCATAATTTTTATTCATCCTTTCTAATCGGACACAATTATACCATAAAATATAGTATAAAGTAAAGCATGCATTAATGCCCATACGTGCAGGCATGCATATCTAAAGTTTCCATATCAATTTTTGCCTGCATCGTATAATTATAAGACGGAGTTGAAACCGGGACTTTGACAGTTACAGAGCCTCTGATTTGAAAAAACGTTGATTACAACGTT
>OIXW01000011.1_pt1 | contig 52803 bp, 44 predicted proteins | sample 1587951 | NCBI WGS metagenome assembly OIXW01 (sample SAMN03283239) | human gut metagenome | biome: human-associated habitat; material: feces | host: Homo sapiens | place: Peru | collected 2012
CACATATATACGTTCAGGCAAAGCTATTGAACTATAAAATTTTCATAAAAAATCCCTTCTTTTACAAGAGATTTCATAACATCAAGTACCTCTCCTACCATCTCTGGATCTAGTGCAGAGGTCGGCTCATCAAAAAGCATTACTTCCGGATTCATTGCCAATGCTCTTGCAATTGCAACTCTTTGCTTTTGACCTCCTGAGAGCTTGTTTGGATAGGTGTCTGCCTTGCGTTCCAATCCAACTCTTCTTAACAACTCTATTGCTTTCGTGTCTGCCTCTTCTTTTGTCCATTTTTTCAAACGCACTGGAGCTAATGTAATATTCTGCTTTACTGTCATATTAGGAAAGAGATTAAAATGTTGAAAAACCATTCCAAGATTTTCACGATATTTATCAACATTAAGTTTTGGATCCATGATATCCTGTCCATTGATATATATTTCCCCTTCTTCCGGCTTTTCCAAAAGATTAAGACATCTTAAAAAAGTAGATTTTCCTGAACCTGAAGGACCAATCACACAGACACATTCTCCTTTTCGAATATCAACATCTATTCCATTTAATACATGATTATCACCAAACGATTTCTGTAAATTTCGAACTTTAATCACTTTCTTTTAATCTCCTTTCAAATTTTCTTAAGAAAACAGACAACAGTTTTACAATCAGATAATAAACAATGCCTGCCGCAAGCAGTGGAATAAACATCTTATATGTTCTTGATGATACATAACTTGCTGCTTTCGTCAAATCCACTATCCCAACATAACCCAAAATAGAAGTTTCTTTAATCAACTGTATAAACTCATTTCCCATTGCCGGAAGAATATTCTTAACTGCTTGTGGAATAACAATATATCTCATTGTATCTTTATAGCAAAGACCAAGGGATCGTCCTGCCTCTGTCTGTCCCCGGTCAACTGCCTGAATTCCTCCACGTATCACCTCTGACACATAAGCTCCACTGTTAATTCCAAAACTTACAACAGCCGCCACATATCCAAGTCTGCTGTGGAAAACTGCAAAGTAAACAATCATTAACTGCAGTACAGATGGTGTTCCACGGATCACATCAACATAGAATGCAGCAATCAAAGAAGCGATTGTCTTCTTTCCTTTTCTATCAGCATTAATCCTTATAATTGCGACAATCAAACCAAGTAGAAGTCCTACAAAGACTGAAAGCAAAGAAACTAATAAAGTTGTACCAAGTCCATTCACATAGTATTGCCAACGATTTTCATCTACAAAGATAAACTTCAATGTTCCAAGAATTCCAACATTTTTGTCCTGTGTCTCTGTTATTTGAACATTGTCATTCTCTTCTCCAGAAAAATACTTTGCATACAATTCATCATATGTTCCGTTTTCCTTTACCTTTTTTAATCCATTGTTTAAAAGTTGTGCACAACTACTGTTTCCTTTTTGAACACAAAATACAGTATCTTCTTCTGTTCCTTCTACCGGAATTGATTTGATTCCATCCGTCTGTCGGCAATAAATTTCTGCCATAATTGTATCAATGATTACAACATCAGCGCCTTTATTTTTCAGTTCCATTATTGCACTGGAAGCATTCTTAAATCGTTTTACTGTTGCACCACTAACAATACCATAATCTTCGTTTTCGCCAGAAGCAATCAAATCACTCTGAGACCCTTCAAGAACAGCAATTGTCTTTCCTGTCAGCTCAGAAAAATCTGTGTATTCATCTCCTGTTCGATATACAATACTTTGAGATCCTGTATAATAAACGTCTGAAAAATCAACACTCTGAGCTCGTTCTTTTGTCGGAGCAATAGATGCTGCAATTGCTTCAATATCCCCTGCTTCAATTGACCCCAGCAAAGAGTCAAATGGAAGATCTACCCATTTGATATTGACGTTCTCTTCTTTTGCTATTGCGTTCATTAAATCAATATCAAAACCTGTAAGATTCCCATTGCTATCCAGATATTCAAACGGCGCATACTCTGCATTTGTTCCAACAACAATCGTATCTTTTTGTTCTGTCGCACAGACCTGTTGAGGCAGTTGCAGTATTATCATTATGGCTGCAAGTATCACAAAAAATACTGCCTTTGTTTTAAATTTTTTTTCAGTTCTCATGGGCTTCTCCTTTGTTGAAATACGTATTATATCGTTATATGATAATATATCACAGTACTGTTTCAGATTCAATATATGCTTGTTTTTCCATTTCTTTTTTCTGTTTTTTACAAAATTTTTCTTTTCTTTTTGTACAAATATACAACACTTTATCTTTTCCTCAAAACAAAAGACTGTCTACGGGCTTTACACAAATGTTTTACCCTCAAACAGTCTTTTTCGTCTATCTTATTATTGTCCTATTTTGCTTCCCATATAATGATGAAACTGTGGATCCTTTGGAATATTCAGATCTATCCCTCTCTCTCTTGATGCTTTCACAAAAAGCATTTGAAATGGAATTGTATATTCTAATGTAGAAAAATCTGAGTCTTGAAGGAACTCCGCATATAGTCCGTCATCATTTTCTTTCTGAGTATTGACTGCATATTGCTTATTTTTCCCTTTATAATATTCATATAAATGTTGCATTTCTTTGGAATCGCTTCCGCTTTGTGAAAACAAATATAAAAATTCCGTCTGTTCTGTTACTGCATTATACATTCCATGAATGAATTCACATGCCTCATAACCTCGTACCGGAAAACGTGATGTTTCCGATATTTTCAACACTTCTTCTAAGAGCAGACTTTTTTGGTTACTCTCTGTCAGAATAATCAGGTCTGTACAGGTTCTCAATTTCTTTGCTTCCTTTTCAGCCCATTTTTCACAAATTGGAAGAAGTTTCGGAAGATTTAAGATTACTTTCTGAATTCGTTCTTCATATACAGTTATCTCTTCCTCTTTTAATTTCAAATCTCCTTCTGAATTTTTTGCAACTTCAAGAAGGAAAAGATATAATGTCAGGACTGTTGCTGTGTAACCTTTTGTTGTAGAACCAGCATCTTCATAACCGCATTCTACATAAATATTCGCATCAGCATGTGACACGATTTCTGTATCATATTCTCCTGTCATAGAGATCGTTGGAATTCCCGTTTCTCTTACTTTATCTAATGCCTGAATCACAGCTGTGCTTGTTCCTTGTTGTGAAATGCCAATCACAAGGGAATTTTTAGGAAATACGGTAATTTCTTCACTTAACTCAACTGGGAATACGGGCGTTACCCGTATTCCCAGTTTCTTTTTTGCAAATGTAGCTGCTGCCAGTGTTGCATTATATGAGGAACCTGATCCTGAGAGAAATATCTCATCGATCTTATGTTTTTTCACCAATTCTATACTATCCTTTAAAATTTCTTCTTTTTTTCGAAAAATTTCAAGTAGAATATCTGGTGTCTGAAGAATATATTGATAAGCATCTCCATGATAAATCATTGTAGCCCTCCAGTTAATCCGACTATTTATTCGTAATGTCTTCCGTAACCAAATGCACCTTCCAATCCACAGATTTCAGATGCAAATTTTGCTGCGTCTGCCAGTGCATTTTTGATTGCTTCTGATTTTTCCTCACCCTTTTTGATACGATCTGTGTAACCAACAAGGAAAGACGTAATCAGAGAATCACCTGCTCCCATTGTATCAACTACTTTTTCAATCGGAACTGCCGGCTGTCTGTAAAATGTTTCTCCATCATAAAGAACACAACCTTCTGCTCCTCTAGAAGCAGTTGCGAGTTCTGCTCCGCCATCAATCATCATCTGAAGATGAGCTTTTAATTCCTCTTCATTTCCGTCAAAAGAACAGAATGCATAATTTACATCCGGAAGTACTTTCTTGTAATACTCTTCTGTTGAATCATCTGAAAAGTCAAATGCAACTTTTACACCTGTCGCCTTAATCTTACCAAGCTCTGATTCTGTAAAACAATAATTACCTGAATGTACTACATCAAACTGCTTAATATAATCAAGATCAAAACGATCCAGGATATATGGTGTCTTTCCACGGATTCCTCCGTCATTCCAGTCAACAAATACTCTGTCTCCGTCTTTCAATGTAACTTTAGACCATCCATTCTCGCCATCGAGCTGTTTACACTTATACATTTCGATTCCGATTTCTTCAAGTACCTTGATCACATATTCTGCATTGTCATCATTTCCAAAATATCCCATGTATGCAGATTTCTCGACACCGAAACGCTTTGCATAAGCACACAGATTAACACAATTTCCGCCTGGATACATTGTCTTCAGATGCTCATACATATCAACTACATTATCACCAAATCCTAAAATTTTTACATTATGCTCTGCCATCTCTTTATTTCCTCCTGCTTTTGAAAGGAAAAGCCTTCTCCGGCTTTTCCTCTCATTGCTTTTTCTTAGTACTCTACAACACCCATGTATCTTCTCATATCAAGTGGATGTCTTCTCTTGTCCTGAAGTCCTGTACGGTAAGCAACGCTCATTGCATAGAACAGCATTGGACAGAAGTACTCATTAACACTTTCGTCAATTGCATCAATTCCAAGTTCTTTTGCATCGATCACTTCATATTTCTTTGCATATTTCTCAAGGAATGTAAGAGCTCTTTCATCCATTACTCTTGCAGCTCCTGTTCCCATCAGGAGGATATACAGATGATCTTCGTCTGTACACTCGAATGGTCCATGGAAATATTCTCCTGAATGCAGGTAGCAGCAATCCATCCACTGCATCTCCTGAAGAGAGCAGATGGAGAATCCATATGCCTGTGAATAAGATGCTCCTGATCCCATGATGTAAAGGAATGGCTCTTCAAAATATTTCTCAGCAAATACCCATGTACGGTTCTGTACTTTCTTTACAGCAGCACGCACGATTCCGTCTGCTTTTTCAAGTCCATCGAGAATAGCTTCATATTTTGTATAAGATGGCTCCTGCATTTTCATCAGCTCGTTCAGAATGCGCATTACAATTCCCTGTGGTCTGTCTTTCTCATTTGTAGAATCTTCCCAAGAATATACGATTGGGTTCATTTCTTCCTGTGCACAAATAGACTCCGGATTGTGTGTCATTGTAATAACAGCTGCGCCACACTCTTTTGCATACTTTGCTGCTGCTACAGTCTCTCCAGTATTTCCGCCGTGGGAACACAGAATTACAAGTGCTCCTTTTTTCAGGAATTTAGATGGAGAAACTACAAGTTCTTTTGCTGTAAGCCAATGTGAGTGCATTGTCTCAGACTCTGCATTAATAAAATAGTATCCCGGATACAGATCAACTAAAGATCCTCCGCATGCTGTTAAAAATACGTCTTTGATTTCTCCCTGTTCTGCTACGATTGCTTTAATTAATTCTTCTGGTGTTCTCATTGTTTAATCTCCTTTTCTTTTCATTCTTTTTTTAATTTATTTTTCACCCATTATTTGGACGAATACCTATTAGCTACATTCCTGCAGAAATTGCACAGAATACTAATGCGATAATTGTTAATACAACAAATACTTTCCAGATTGTCTTCCACCACTGGCTGAAAGAAATTCTACATACTGCAAGTCCTGCAACTGTTGTTCCTGCAACCGGACTCATCATGTTTGTCAGCTGATTTGCATACTGAAGTACTGTTACAGCTGCTTCTGGATTTGCTCCGTGAAGATCACATAATGAAGACATGATTGGCATTGTCAATGCTGCAAGTCCTGATGATGATGGAACAAGTAATGTTAATACTGACTGTACGATATACATAACAACTACAAACAATACGTTTCCTGTTCCTGCGAGCAGATTACTTAAAGAATTAAGAATTGTATCAATAATTTTTCCATCATTAGCTACAACCATGATTCCACTACAGAATCCAATTAAAATTGCTGCAAAAGCAATATCTTTCACACCTGCTACAAATTCTTCTGCAATCTCTGTCTCTCCAAGACCTCCAATAATTCCCATCAGAAGACCCATTCCAAGAAATACCATAGACAATTCGTTCATGTACCAACCGAATTTTACAAGGCCTGTAATAATTAACGCCATACCGGCAACAAAAACTACAAGTACTAATTTCTGGCGAACTGTCAACTTTGTATTCCCTGCCTCTTGCGTGATCATTTCTTGTCTTTTGATGATATCATCTTTATACGTGATAGAACTCTGTGGATTCTTCTTTACTTTCATTGCACGAATTGTAGTAAAAGCAATGATAATCGCCATCATGATCACCCACTGGATCATACGAAATACAAGCTGCGGATTTCCTTGAATTCCTGCAATTCCCTGTGCAACAAGTACGCAGAATGGATTGATCGTTGAAGCAGCATATCCAACAGTAGCTGACATACATACAATCATAAATGTCGTCATTGAATCATATCCCATTGCAAACACAACCGGCATAACCAATAGATAGAATGGAACAAGTTCATCTGACATACCATATGTTGTACCACCTAAGCCGAAAAGTATCATCAAAATAGGAATCATCAAAAATTCTTTATCACCCAATTTATCAATTATACTGCGAATTCCCATATTTAATGCATTTGTTTTTGCCATAATCTGGAATACACCACCAATGATAAATACAAATGCAAGTACTTCAATTGCATTCTGGATTCCAAGCGCCGGTGCTGTAAGCACTGCCTGTATTCCCTGTCTTAGGTTTGTTCCATCTTCTGCGATTTTTGAAACTCCATGATAAGTTCCTGCAACAACTACTTCTCTTTCGCCTGTCGATGTTTCAACCATTGTTCTCTGGAATTCTCCACTTGGAATAATCCATGTCAAGACTGCTACAAGTACAATCAGTAAAAATATCAATGTATATGCATGAGGCATATGAAATCTTTTCTTCTTTTGTTCTCCCATAACTGTTTCCTCTCTCACCTTATTCGTTATAACTTATAAATAATTTTTCCATCTAAAATAGTAAGTATAACTTTTGCATCTTTTACTGTTTTCGGATTTTCTGTTGTTAAATCTCTATCAAAAATTGCAATATCTGCAATCTTTCCTTCTTCAAGCGTTCCTAGCTTATCTTCCATTTCAAGACTCTTCTGTCCACCAAGCGTCCATGCTTTCAATATTTCAGACGCGCTTAATGTATTTTCTGTCTGAAATGGTTCTTCTTCTCCATCCATGTATCCTCCGCAAGAATAATAAATAGATTCCGGGACACTTGTAATCAAAAGAGGAAGGTCTGTTGCTCCGCAAAGATTGATTCCACTATCCTCCATCTTACGACGATTCCAATAATACTTGCCTCTTTCATTTCCAATTGTTCGCTCAATATTTTCTTTTAAGACATTCCCTGGGTCAAGTGACATAATCTGAAAATATAATTCTGCATTTGCACCAATTTTCCCTAACTTCTCAAGATCTTCTGGTGATGTAAACTCCATGTCTGTGAGTGCCTGCTTATTTACTAACTTTCCATCGACTTTTTTACACTTGTCATAGATTTTTGCAATCTTTGCTACTGCTCCATCTCCCTGCGCATGTAAGGACCACCGGAACCCTTCTTTATCTGCTTCAAGAACATCCTGTTCAATCTCATTCCACGGGATATCAATACTGCACACAAAATCTTTCTTCTCGTACGGTTTTTTCAGTTCACCTTTGTAATCAGCAATTGTTCCATCTGTCATTCGATTAAATCCACTGAATCGAATTTTATCACCTTTAAACTTCTCTCGCATCCTCTTCGCATACTCAAGATTCATTGGTGCTCCAACCGGCTGAGACATAAAGAAAAATCTCAGATGAAGATCGTCCGAATTTTCAATCTCTTTCAGATAATCTGTAAATCCATAAAAGTCATCAAATCCCATTTCTTTTACTGAAGTTACGCCTCTACTATTGAGCATTGCCGCATAATCTTTCAGTTCTTTCTCAATAAACTCACGGTCATTGAGATATTCCTTCATGATTCTGTAGTAACTTTCTGGATAACAGCTGTCTGAGGTAAACTGATACACTTCTTTTGCCTTTTCGTTCATAATACAGCTTCCTCGGTCTTCTGCAAAAAGAATGACCGGCTTATCCGGAAAAGCTTCCTCCAACATCTGCTCTCCATCTTTCTGTTTCCACTGCGTTGGCTTCCATCCATGTCCAAACAATACATTCTTTGGATGTTTCTCCTCTTCATACGCTTTTAAGGCTTTTTCACCTTCTTCATTTGTCTTTATCTCAGAGACATCTACTCCAAGATGAAAGACTGCATACCCAGTAAAGAAAGTATGAGTATCAGTAACGCCAGGCATTACAAGTTCTTTGTCAAACTCAAGAATTTCTTCTGCTTCTTCCTGGATTTTCTGACTGGCTTTTCCTTTTCCCATCTTAACGATCTGCTTATCTTTCAGACAAAGGAAACCTTCATAAGTTGACTTTTGTTTTCCATCAAATACGTGCTTTGCCTGAATTAAGAATGAATACTTTTTACTCACTTTTTCTTCCTCCTTTCTTTACTTGTATTATAACGTTATATATCATTATATTTCAATATGACCTTTCACTTCAATCGTGATTTTGTATAATTTATCCAGTTTATATGTCTTTTTTTGTATGTTCTGCCCAATTTATAGCCAACTTATCAACAAATAAGTTGATTAGAAGCGCATTTTTTTCCAAACTTCTATTTTTTTCAGATTTAATATAACCTTTCAAACAGATATCTGATATCTCGTTCCAACAATAACTTCACTACTTAGATACAAAGGTCTGCCATCTCCATCATACATATAGTTTTTCAAAAGCATAACCGGCTCATTTTCATCTACCTGAAGATAATGGGCAATATATTCTGGTACAATTCCAACCTCAATAATACTTCGCCCCTTGTTCTGTCGGCAAATCTGATATCTCTCTTCCAGCAACCTTGTCAGAGACCCATTCTCTAGATGATCGATTGGGAAATCCGGAAAACGATCTGCCTCCATGTAAATATCTTCAAAAATTACCGGCAGTCCATCCGCTGACAGAATCCTCTGAATATGATAAACGAAACTTTCTTCTCCTATCTGAAGAAACTGTGTTTTCTCCCCTTTATTTTTTTCAATTCGAAAAGATATAACATGTGAACTCGATGTACATCCATTCAACTTACATGCTTCTGTAAAGCTGATATTATTATCCTGTTCCAATTTTCTATAGATTTTGGGTGCTTCTACAAATGTTCCCTTCCCCTGAATCTTTTTCAGGTATCCTTGCTGACACAGTTCTTCAATTGCCCTTCTAATTGTTATTCTACTAATATTATACATCTTGGACAGTTCCCCCTCTGTTGGAATCTGTTCTCCCTCCAAATATGTTCCGTTATGTATCTGCTCTTTGATTATATGCATCAACTGTATATACAAAGAAACCGTTGATTCCTTATCTAACTTCATTTTTCGTCTCCTGTCTATGATATATTTTTAGGAGTCGCAAATGCGGCTCCTACTTCACAAAATAACATTATCGAATAAATGGCTCAAAAGCAGCCATATTCTTCCGGTCAATTTCTCCCGGATTTTCATAATAATCAAACTCTGTCAATTCCTGTCCAAGACATCCCTGATAGTTGTGGCGATTTAATGCTTCTAGATATTCCTGAAGACTTCTATTTCCGAATCCCCACGCAAGATGTCCATATGGATTACTATCAATAAAATGGGTATGGATAACTTCATCTCCAAACACATCAAACCAGTCATCTATTGTCTCTCCTTGCACACTCATTGCTGTTGTATCTATCAAAATTTTCAAATTTGGAGAATTCACTTCATCATACATCCTCTTGGCATCTTTCAATGTTACAACTAACTGTGACTCTTGAGGTCTTAAACTTTCCATCGCAAGACAAATTCCTAGTCTGCCAGCCTCATCTGCCAATTTTGAGATCATTTCCCGAGAACGTTTCCATGCTTCTTCCCTGTCTTCATTCCAATATCCCCAACCGGAATTTGTCTGCATAATTTTACAGCCAAGTCCACTTGCTACCTGAAGACCATTCTTAAAGTATTGGAAACTTTTTTCAAAAAGTTCCGGTGTCTGAGCTGCCATTTGATACTGATACATAACATTTTCCGGTGTAAAGACTTTCACCTGAAGTCCTCGAGATTCAATCTTTTTCCGAACTTCCTTCGCATCCTGATATCCCATAGAATCTAAATAAAAATGTGGTGCCCCACCCCAGAGCTCAATCGTTTTAAATCCAAGCTCTGCCTGTTTATCCAGAAAATAATCCAATGAATAAAATAAATAATGGATATTCATACCTGCAATCTGTTCTCTGTTTATTAGTTTCATAATTGCCCTCCTTATTTAATACGTCTTATAACGTTATGTGTTTATTTAAATATATCACCACTCTACTCAACTGTCAATATTGACGCATTATACAATTTATCTTCGGATTTTTTATATACTTTTCACAATAAAATGTGCTTTTATAAAATTTTATTTTTTCACAAGCAAAATATGCATTACGCTTTATTGTGGTTTTTTTATCTTTCCTGTATAATGAATTCATAAATTTAATTTAAATACAACAAAGGGGAATATTATGAAACTCGATTCAGGCAATGAAATGCCTCTTTACCAACAATTAAAAGAAGAAATCAAAGGCAAAATTACCGATAATACATTTCCATATGGTTCAAAAATCCCAACTGAAACAGAACTAAGTGAAATATTTCAGGTAAGCCGTATTACCGTACGCCGTGCAATTCAAGAATTGTGTCAGGAAAATTATCTTGTCAAGAAACAAGGAAAAGGAACTTTTGTAAAACATGCCAAAGTTGCACGCAAAATCAAATATCTATTAGGATTTTCAAAATCCTGTGAAGCAAATGGCATGGTTCCTTCTAGAAAAGTGATCAAACGAGAAATTGTAGAATTATCAGATGAAGATGCAAAAACTATGGGACTAGAAGCTGGCAGCCATGCAGTTTCCATTGAGAGAATCAATCTTGCTGATGGTGTTCCTATCATGTACGAAACAAACCTTTTTCCATATCAGAAATTTGCTTTTCTGTTAGAAGAACCTTTAGATGGATCCTTGTTTGAACTTCTAGAAAAAAAATGCCATACCATTGTTTCTTATTCCAACAACTCTTATCTTGATCTTGCCCGTGCCTCCGGACGTATTGCAAAAGAATTAAGAGTTCCTAATCGCGAACCACTCTTTTTCCTTTATTCGGAAGGTTATGACAGTAATAATGAGCTCGTCTATATTGGAAAAGATTATGTATTGGCTGACCAGTATCGTTTTTATCTGGATGATCCAAAATAATATTTATACACTTAGTTTACACAGATACTAAAAAGAACGACACATAAGATTGCATTTCTTCTGTAATCCTATGTGTCTTTTCTTTATTTTCCATTTTCCATTCTTCTAAGTTTATGCATACTTTCTTTATTTAACTCATATAATTCTTTGAAAATATCCTTATGCTTTTCATAATAGATATTTGCTTTTTCATCCGGCATAAATGTATATTCAGGCTGAATCACACCTTCTATCTCTTTCCAACTATTAAAGAATCCTGCCTGCAAAGAAGCCATTAACGCATCTCCATAAGATGCTCCAATTGAAATTTTTGACGTATGAATCGGTTTTCCTGTCACATTTGCAATAATCTGGAGCCATTCTTGATTCTTTGTTCCTCCTCCAACAGCCATGATTTTTTGAACCGGAAGGTTATTCTCTTCCAATATCTCTATATGTTGATCAATTGTATAGGCAATCCCTTCCAGCGCAGCTTTATATATGTGCGCTCTTGTATGAGACACTTTAAGTCCAATCATTAGCCCACTTGCAAACGGATCATTTATTGGTGTTCGTTCACCTGCAAGATACGGAAGAAACATTAAACCATCACTTCCATCAGCTATTTCCCGGATACTTTCTGCCATTGCCTGATATGCTACTGTTCCACCTTCTTTTTCTTCTTGTTCCTTGTCGAAATATAATTGCTGACGAAACCATTTTGTCAATGTTCCTGCCGTGTTAGTTCCCGCACACACGCTATATATATCAGGAATAATAAATGTTCCAGGCCATACTCTTGTATCTTGTATTAACTGATCAGCAAGATATACTAAATAACAGGTTGATCCTAACTGAACCATTAAATCTCCTGGTTGAAATACACCTGTACTTATTGCCTCCGCTCCCGAATCTCCTGTCCCTGTCAATACCTTAGTTCCACTCATTAATCCGGTTTCTATTGCTGCTTTTTCCGTAATAACCCCTGCCACCTCTGTTGCTGACATAAGTTCCGCCATTTGATCTGGACGGCAGAATAATTTGCACCCTTCCTCACTAACACAATTTTTTTCTAAATTATAAAGTGGAAGAAAATCCTCTGCCAGATACCGATCAATACAATATCTACCTGTTAGTTTTCCTGTCAAAAAGGAAGAGGCTGTTAAAAATTTATAAGTTTTCTCATATACTTCTGGCAAATGATTTTTAATCCATAAAATTTTAGGTGCTATATCCGAAGAACATATTTCATGTCCACTGCCTCTTCTCCATAATACTCATTCAGCCAACTGATTTCTTCATGGTTTCTTGAATCAATTCCATAAAGGATTGCTTTACAAAGTGCATTTCCATTTCGATCTACCGGAACGCAGTCACATCCAAGTGCTGAAATTCCAAGCGCCTTTACCTGTTCTGCTGAAATTCCAGACTTTTCTAAAAGTTGTTTGCTGATCTTGCACACATCTCCCCACCAAATTTTCTCTGCATCCATTTCAAACACATTAGTTGCTGGATTTTCCATATCATGAAGTGTTTCACAGATTTGAATAATCTGACATTTTTCATCTACAAGAACGCCTTTTGTTGCATTTGTTCCAACATCAATTCCCATTACATATCTCATGATTTTACTCTCCCCTGATAGCATGTACTTTTTCCATAAATGTTCTTACTCGATTTTTATCAATTCCATTCTCAAATTTCCCTTCTTTTTTGAATGTTGTTCCAACAAATGCCCCATCAGAAATTTCAAAAATTTCTCGAATATTATCTGTTTTACATCCAGTACCGCAAAATACCGGAAGATTGCCCGCTGATTTTTTCACTTTTGAAAGAAGTGTACTCTCTGGACTAGTTCCTGCCATTCCTCCTGCGACAACAAGTGCTTCCGGATGACAATTAAAAATCATGGTCTTTGTTACATCTTCCCATTCTCTGTCATTTAAATACACTTCACCTTCTGAATTTACGAAATAAAATAATTTTAAATCTTGAATCCCAAGTGCTCTACGTAAACGTAATGTTTTTGCAATATCTTTATCTACAATCCCTAAGTCTCCCGCAAATGCTCCCGTAAATACACAACGGCTAAAATCCGCTCCAGTCGCTGCACATACTTCAATTGTTGCATCTGCATCATAAATCACTTCAACGCCATATGGAACTTTCAGTTTCTTTTCGATTGCACCAACAACCCTTGCCATTGCTGCCACAGTCACTTTCGACACTTTTTTTTCATAAGGCAAACTAAATTCATTTGTAATTAGAATCCCATCCACACCGCCAGCCTGCAACGCTTCCAAATCTGTTTCTGCCTGTTTTATTACCGCTTTCATATCGCCTTCATAAAATGGATCACCTGGAAGTGCCTTAAGATGTAATAATCCAATAATAGCTTTCTCTGTCCCAAACATCGTTTTTATCCACGTCATTTTATTATCTCTCCATTTCTTCTTTTCATCTGTTAAATTACTTTTCACACACATTTTTTATCAGCAATAAGATTTCTTCTGCAAGCCTTCTATGACCTTCTTCCGTGAAATGAATTCCATCTGAGCCAATGCACTTTGCATCCAGTATCTCCGCCGCACTTAAAAAATGTGCCTTGTGAATAGCTGCAATCTGACGATATTCTTCAGTCAGTTGTGTCGCTTTTCTACAAGATTCCTCAGAAAATTCTACCCACTCTGGCTTTGGATATAACTTCGCTGGTGCAATAACTATTTTCACTGGATTCTGACCTTTTCGTCTACACACATCTTCTATTTGTAATAGAACTTCGTCAATGCCATATCCAATCTCTACTGCATTCACACCATATCTTATTTTTGTATCGTTTGTTCCTAGCATAACGATGATATAATCTAAGGGAAATTGTGAAATCAAGCAAGGGTATAAATAATCCAATGCACATGTACCTGGTTCAATTCGATCAGTAAATGCTGTTGTTCTTCCATTCATTCCCTCTTCAATAACTTCATATTCCTGTTGAAGTGCCTGTGCAATCCTTCCTGTCCATCTAACTTCTTTTTCATATCTTTTTCCACTACCTGGCATATATCCCCAAGTATTTGAATCTCCTATACAAAGAATTCTATTTTTCAATTTTATTCCCTCCTTATTTCATTTAGATGTTTACTTTTGATATAATACGTTATATTATGTTATATATAGACAGTAGCACATTGAACATTTTTATTCAATACTTTTTTATTTTTTTGGTGATTATTATGAATAACTCTACTTTTTTCTTTGACATCGATGGGACACTTGCGACTTATCAGAAGCCTGTTTCTCATCAACTACGCGAAAAATTGCTTTATTTAAAAATAAAAGGACATAAAATATTTCTTTGCACCGGAAGAGGTTATTCTGATCTTCCACCTAATCTTCTATCCATTGGATTTAATGGGATAATCTGTTCCACAGGTGCCTATCTTCGCATACAAGATAAAGTAATTTGGGATTGCCCTTTTCCACGCCCATTATTATTAGAACTATATAACTATTTGAGAGAACTTAAAATCTCATCTTATTTTGAAGGGAGTTCTTTTATTTATCGTGCAGAACAAGGAGAATCATTAGAAAAACAATTTCCAGCAATAGATCAACTACTTCAGCAACCCCCTTCCACAATGGACGCAATCTACTCTGTCACTTTTCATCTAAAACAGGCAGAAGAACTTCCTGCTATTACTCAATGGGCGCAGGCACACCACCTAAATCTATTCATGCAGACAAAACTGCATGGTGATATCCTTATGAAAGAATGTAATAAAGCTATAGGGATTAAAAAAATGCTGGAATACCTTCATCTGACAGATTGGCCGTCTTTCGGTTTCGGTGACAGCCCAAATGATATTGATATGTTTCGAACCGTAAATACAAGTATAGCAATGGGCCACGCTCTTACTGAAGTAAAAGAGGCCGCTTCCTACATAACAGGAACCTTTGAAGAAGATGGAGTATTTGAATTTTTAGAAAAGTTTGAGTAACTAACAATAACTAACAAAAAGAAGAAAGCTAACAATTACACTAATCCAACACATTCTATGTTGTTATTGTAATTGTTAGCTTTCCCTTTAATTGAAAGAATCCTAGTTCAACAAATCTTACTGCACCTTCGCAATATCGATCAGTGACAGTTTCTTAATATCTGTATTCTCAAGACTTGTGATCAATGCATATGCTGTGTCAATTGCAGTCAGTACATTCACACCTGTCTCGATTGCATTTCTACGGATTACAAATCCATCTCTTGAATGCTCTGCACCCTGTGCCGGGATATCGATAACAAGATCGATCTTATGTCCGAGGATCAGGTCAAGAAGGTTCGGTGATTCCTGCTCGATCTTACGAACCGGAGTAGCCTTTACTCCCGCCTCATTCAGCGCACGTGCTGTTCCGCTTGTAGCAAAGATATGGTATCCGATCTTCTCAAATCTTCTTCCGATCTCTACTGCATCTGCATGGTCTTCATCGCGGACTGTCATAATCATGTTTTTATGCTTCGGAAGCTTGATTCCAGCTCCGATAAATGCTTTGTAAAGTGCTTCATCAAATGTCTTTGCAATTCCAAGACACTCTCCTGTAGACTTCATCTCAGGTCCAAGGCTGATATCAGCTCCGCGGATCTTCTCAAAGGAGAATACCGGCATCTTAACCGCTACATAATCAGCTTCCGGCTGAAGTCCTGGTGTGTATCCAAGATCTTTGATCTTCTTTCCTGTGATAACCTGTGTTGCCAAAGGAACAATCGGGATACCTGTCACCTTACTGATATATGGTACTGTACGGCTGGAACGTGGGTTTACCTCGATAACATATACATCATCTTCGCCGCACACGATAAACTGGATATTGATCATACCGATAACATGGAGTGATTTTGCAAGTCTTCTTGTATACTCAGCAATCTTTGCTTTTGCTCCTTCTGTCAGGCTCTGTGCCGGATATACGGAAATACTGTCTCCGGAGTGGATTCCTGCACGCTCGATATGTTCCATGATACCCGGGATCAGGATATCTGTTCCGTCGCATACTGCATCGACCTCAATCTCTTTTCCCTGAAGGTATTTATCTACAAGGATTGGGTGATCCTGTGCGATTCTGTTAATGATTCCGATGAATTCATCAATATCATTGTCGTTGATCGCAATCTGCATTCCCTGTCCACCAAGAACGTAGGAAGGACGAACCAGTACAGGATATCCAAGTCTGTTGGCAACTTCTTTCGCTTCTTCTGCTGTGAATACTGTTCCACCTGTCGGACGTGGAATCTCGCACTCTTCAAGAATCTCATCAAAGAGCTCACGGTCTTCGGCTTTGTCTACATTCTCTGCAGATGTACCAAGGATCGGTACTCCCATCTTCATAAGTGCTTCTGTCAGCTTGATTGCTGTCTGTCCACCAAACTGTACAACTGCTCCGTCCGGTTTCTCAATATCAACGATACTCTCTACATCTTCCGGTGTCAGTGGCTCGAAGTACAGCTTATCAGCAATATCAAAGTCAGTACTTACTGTCTCCGGGTTATTATTTACAATGATTGTCTCATATCCGTCTTTTGCAAATGCCCATGTACAATGTACAGAACAGAAGTCGAACTCGATACCCTGACCGATACGGATCGGACCGGATCCAAGAACAAGTACTTTCTTCTTATCTTTTGTCTGTTCAACTTCATTCTCGCTTCCATATACAGAGTAGTAATATGGTGTCTCTGCGGCGAACTCTGCTGCACAAGTATCTACGATCTTATATGCTGCAACGATACCGTTTGCATGACGCATATCGTGAATTTCCTGCTCTGTCTTACCTGTCAGCTGTGCGATTACATTATCCGGGAACTCGATACGTTTTGCTTCTGCAAGAAGCTCCGGTGTAAGTTCCTGTGTCTTCAGAGCTGTCTCCATCTCTGTGATGATCGCAAATTTATCGATAAACCACTCATCAACTTTTGTAATCTCGTGGATCAGATCGTAAGAGATTCCTCTTCTGCATGCTTCTGCGATTCTCCACATACGCATGTCATCTACTTTCTTCAGCTGATCGATCAGTTCATCATCTGTCAGATCTGTGAAGTCATAAGACATCAGACTGTCTACATGCTGCTCCAGAGAACGGATTGCTTTCATAAGAGCTCCCTCGAAGTTATTACAGATACTCATAACCTCTCCGGTTGCTTTCATCTGTGTTGTCAGTGTTCTCTTCGCACTGATAAATTTATCAAATGGAAGTCTCGGGATCTTAACTACTACATAGTCAAGCATTGGCTCAAAACTTGCATAGGTCTTCTGTGTGATTGCATTCTTAATCTCATCCAGATTGTATCCAAGTGCGATCTTCGCTGCAACCTTCGCGATCGGATATCCTGTTGCTTTGGAAGCAAGTGCAGAAGAACGGCTTACACGAGGGTTTACCTCGATTACACAATACTCGAATGTCTCCGGGTGTAATGCATACTGTACGTTACATCCACCTGTGATGTTCAGTTCACTGATAATGTTCAGTGCGGAAGTACGTAACATCTGATATTCTTTATCGCCCAGTGTCTGAGAAGGTGCGACTACGATACTGTCTCCAGTATGAACTCCAACCGGGTCAATATTTTCCATATTACATACTGTAATACAGTTTCCGGCTCCGTCACGCATTACCTCGTACTCGATCTCTTTCCATCCTGCGATGCAGCGTTCAACAAGAACCTGACCAACACGGGAAAGACGAAGACCATTCTCAAGGATCTCTACTAACTGCTGAGAATCATGTGCGATACCACCACCGCTTCCTCCCAGTGTATAAGCAGGACGAAGAACAACCGGATAACCGATCTTATTTGCAAATGCAAGTCCGTCTTCTACATTTTCTACAACAAGAGATGCTGCAACCGGCTCGCCGATCTTCTCCATTGTTGCCTTGAACTCTAGACGGTCTTCTGCCTTCTTAATTGTCTCAGATGTTGTTCCGATCAGGCGTACATTATTCTCTTTTAAGAATCCAGCCTCTTCGAGTTCCATTGCAAGGTTCAGTCCAGCCTGTCCTCCAAGTGTTGGAAGTACACTGTCTGGTTTCTCCTTTTTGATCAGCTGCTCAACAACCTCAATTGTCAGTGGCTCGATATAAACACGATCTGCGATATCTTTATCTGTCATGATTGTTGCAGGGTTTGAGTTGAGAAGTACAACCTCAATCCCTTCTTCTTTCAGTGAACGGCAGGCCTGAGTTCCAGCATAATCGAACTCCGCAGCCTGTCCGATGACGATCGGACCAGAACCGATAACTAATACTTTTTTGATACTATTATCTCTTGGCATTATTTCTCTCCTCCCATCATCTCAAGAAAACGATCGAACAGGTATCCTGAATCCTGTGGTCCCGGGCATGCTTCCGGATGGAACTGAACTGTAAAAATGTTCTTTCCAACATATGCAAGTCCTTCGTTTGTTCCGTCATTTACATTCTTAAATGCAGGAACTGCAACGTTTGGATCAATCTTGTCTTCATCAACAACATAGCCGTGATTCTGTGAAGAAATGTAGACTCTGCCTGTCTGAAGATCTTTCACCGGATGATTTCCACCACGGTGTCCGTATTTTAACTTGTAAGTTGTACCACCTGTTGCAAGTGCCATCAACTGATGTCCAAGGCAAATGGCAAATATTGGGATATCTGTTTCATAAAGCTTTTTGATTTCTTTGATAATTGATGTACATTCTGCCGGATCTCCAGGTCCATTGGAAAGCATAATGCCATCTGGATTAGATGCGATGATCTCCTCCGCTGTTGTATCGGCCGGATAAACGGTCACTTCGCAGCCGCGATCATTTAAAGATTTTGCGATGTTTTTCTTAGCTCCGAGATCAAGAAGTGCAACCTTCTTACCTGTTCCTTCTAAAACGTATTTCTCCTCACATGTAACTTTGGAGACAACACCTTCTACCTTATAATTCTTCAACTTGGAGATTACTTCATCAAGATCGTAATTCTCGTTTGTTGTGATCATACCATTCATGGTACCTTTTTCTCTTAAAATCTTTGTAAGAGCACGAGTATCAACTCCCGCAATACCCGGAATATCATATTTCTTGAGGAAATCCTGAATTGTACCTTCACATCTGAAGTTACTTGGCATTCTGGATAACTCCCTCACAATATATCCATCTGGCCATGCCTTTAATGACTCCATATCCGGTGTAATTCCATAATTACCAATCAGCGGATATGTCATAACCACTGCCTGTCCCGCATAAGAAGGGTCCGTCAGTACCTCAAGATATCCTGTCATTGAAGTATTAAACACGATCTCACTGATCATATCTCTCGTCGAACCAATGCTTGTTCCTGTAAACACAGTACCGTCTTCCAAAATAAGAAACGCTTTCATCTGTTCACCCTTTCCCTTCGTAAAAATATTTTTTCTCAAAAGGAAGGCGCTCATGGAGTCTTTATTCCAGAGCGCCCTCTTTCTCAAATTGTAAAGATTATACTACAGCATGAGAGACATTTCAACATCATTTTTGATGAATAACTTAGTACTTTTATTAATATATATTGGTATTTTTTACTTATAAATGGCGTTTTATGCATTTTTATGAATACCAGAAGATCATTATGATCCGCTTTCTGTCATCCACGGCATACGTATATTTCACTTCTTCCAATTGTCTGAAGTCAACAAGAAACTGCGCCGCCTGTGGAATCAAATTATCTATAATTTTCTCTTTTGCAACTTCATAAACAGCATTTTCCGAAAAGCGGATAGCAAACATTTCCTGTCCCTGTTCTATCCCTGCTTTCATTTTTTCATAGATTTCATTCTCATCAAATGTTTCATAGTACAGACCGTTGATTCGATAATATTCCAGATCATTGGAATCGCACACCGGATACGGCACAAAATCATCCTGCAGATGATCTGTAAAAATTTCTTCATCTGTACAACATAGATACTCATAATTCACAAGATCATGAGGTAGCGTTTCTCCCGTCTCATTCTCCTGAAAGATCGGATCTCCGAAAGTCACATCCATCTGATAATACTTATCATCACATTTCACTATATTCCATGCATGTGCCCCCTGCTCTTTTACTGTTCCCACAACGTAAATACATTCTATTCCCATCTGTTTCAACAGATATTGCGCTGCCCTGGAATATCCTGCGCAGACGGATTTTTTCCCAACCAAAGAACTATAAATATTCTGATTATCCAATGCATTTTGATCATAATCCACAGTATCTACAAGATATTTGAAAATGTACTTGATCTTCTCATATTCTGTCTCACATCCCTGCGCACCTGCAAGTGCCTCTTGTGCCGCATTTTCAATCTGCTCCCGTCTGGATTCTCTCTGATCCGGTGTGCAGATATAAGACGGATGAAACTCTGTGTAGTCTTTGTATACCGTCATTTTTGAGCTGCCGTCACACCAGAACAATTCCGGCCGGTCATACATCAGGTATTCGTATATCTTTCCAGCCTCATCGTTCTCGCCTGCGTGAAGAAGAATGGTCTCCTCCATGGAACAAACACCCTGCAGGATCTCACGATAAATCTGTTTTTCCTGTTCCGTCAGCTGCTGATAATAAAAACCATCTGCAACATCTTCTTCTGATACATTTAACTCCGGAAATTCTATTTTCTGACCAGAATCAGACAAAAGTATGTTTCCAGACTCACGGAATAATCCGGGTACTACTTTTGTCATCTTTAATACACCTGCCGCTCCGATGATCACAAGAAGAAGCACAAGAAACACGAATCCTTTTCTTGTTGTTTTTCTATTTCTTCGTCGTTTTTTCCTTCGTCTTCTGTCTCTTTCCATTAATTTCACTGTCTCCTGTCTGAACTGTTCCTGTACTTTATGAAAGCTCTGCTATTCTTGACACGCCAACATAAATTTCCGATATCTTATACCATGTTTTATAATCTATCTCTCCTGTTACCGGAAGACCGAATATAGATTGAAATTTCCGGACAGCCGCTTCTGTTTCAGGTCCATAGATTCCATCTTCCGTCAATTTGGGGATTTCCGGATATGCACCTGCAATCACATTCAGTTCTTCCTGTATCTGACGCACTTTTGGACCTTGTGAACCTTGTTCCAGTGTATATCCCGGCCAGGAAGACGGAATACCTGAGATTGCTTCTGCCGTATTGATATACATATCGTCACCATAATAATACCTTAGAATTTCAATCGGAGAAAATCCCTGTTCTCCCAGACTTTTCGACCCCCACTGTGTTAACCAGTTTGGACAACTCACTCTGCGACCATCACAATACTGTGTCAGGATTGGCTGGCGCACATTCGGCCGTGACAGATAGTCTGCAAACAGTTCATCCACAATCACTGAAATAGGCTCAAATATATTGCGCTCCGGGATCCATTTATGGTCAAATGCCGTTGATGATGTAATTGTAAAATCAAACCCTTTATTTCGATACCATTCCGTATAAACCCTGTTTAAAGTGAATGACATAATTGCCAGCACATTTGCCCTTATGGTGTCTGCCGGCCAGGTTGCATAGATTTCACTTGATGCGACATTTTTTATATAATCTTTGTACTTCACATAATAATTCTGTGCTGTAGAATCCCGCGGAGATCCATCATGTACGATGATATATTCCGGTACAACCACACGGCTCAAGACAATTTCTCCTGTTTCATTTACCGGCTTAATCTCTTCCTCTGCAATCTTCGGAGGATAATTTCCATATAAAGTATGAGCAGGGATGACGAATACCTGCTCTTCTTCCCTGCTCTGATCTTTTTGTTTCATGCGTATATTCTGGATTGCCTTTGTGTTTGCCAGGATCTCTGTTCCCGAAACACTGATCGACTCAAATCCTTCTGCTTCAATATTCAATGTATATTCTGAATATGGTTGACGTTCTTCGTTCTCATCCAGACTCCATTCTTCCGGTGGTGCATTCAGTTCAACCAGTTCTGTCTGACCGGAAGAATCCGTGACTACCTGCTCTAATATACTTTCCGGAATTCCTGTATAAGAGATGGAAATCCGTGCTTCTTTTACTGGAAATGCATTCACAGAAGATGTAACATTTACCTGCAGCTGACCACGATCGATCAGATTCTCCTGCGTTTCTTTGCTTTCAATTGAACCTTGTATCGGTTGAAAAAGTTTCATAGTTTGTCTCCCACATCTGATTCGTTTCCTTTTTCCAGTATATGCGGGAAACTCCTATTCTTTCCTGTTTTCTACACAAGTTTCAGAATGTCATTAAACATAATAACAACCATCAATGCCATCAGAAGCACAAATCCTGCAAAATGTACCATGCCTTCTTTCTCAGGCGGTACTCTTTTTCCACGAACGGCCTCAATGATAAGGAATACAAGACGTCCACCGTCCAACGCCGGAAGCGGTAACAGATTCATCACACCCAGGTTGGCGGTCAGAAGTACTCCTATATTGAGAAGATTTAAAATCACTACTACCATGCCTGCCGGAGCTGCTTCCTGATAAACGTTATCTACCGCACTGACAATTCCAACCGGACCGGAAAGATCTTTTACTCCTACCTTTCCACCAACTAACATTTTCAGACTGTCAACTGTATATGTGATCCAATACTTCACCGTATATGCTCCGTATCGAACTGTTCCAAACAGACCCGGACGAACCATCTCACCACCTGTAATTCCAAGCAGAGGAAAAGCATCTCCCTCATTCTGTTTTGGTTCCAGCACAACTGTATAATCCTTACCATCACGCTCATACTCAACTTCTACACTTTTTGTTCCCGCATGCATCATATTATACAGACTGATATCGTTCCAGATATGAACTGATTTTCCTCCGATCTTCTTGATCACATCTCCCGGTTCGATACCTTCTTCCTGCGCTGAATATCCATCTGTCACATTACTGACAACCGGTGCTCGATATCCCGTCCAGCCAATAATAATCATGCAGAGGATCCATGCAAGAATAAGATTAAACACTGGACCTGCAACAATTACTGACATTCTTGCCCAGACCGATTTGCTGTTAAAGCTCCCTTCAGACATATCATCCACATCATCTTCTCCCATCATGCAGGCTCCGCCAAACGGAAGAAGCTTTAAGCTGAATTTTGTTTCTCCAAACTGTTTTCCAAAAATAGTCGGTCCAAGACCCAGAGAGAATTCATCCACACGGATCTTATTCTTCTTTGCAAGCAGAAAGTGTCCTAATTCGTGAAAGATTACAATCGCACTGAATAGCAGAATTGCCAAGATTATGCCCATACATTACCACCTGTTTTTAATAAATTCATATGTTTCCTGTTCTGTCTTTAGTATCTCCTCAACGGTTGGAGCCGCAATATTTTTATGCGCTTCCATACACGCCTGAATAATTTCAGGAATCTGGAGATACTTAATCTTTCTGTCAAGGAACAGCGCAACTGCTTTCTCATTTGCCGCATTTAATACAGTCGGAAGGGAACCTCCTGTTCTTCCCGCTTCAAAAGCAAGCTTCAATCCATAAAATGTTTCCAGATCCGGCTGTTCAAATGTGATCTGCTGAAGTGTCGAAAAGTCCAGTCTGTCACCCGGAAGATAACGACGTTCCGGATAATAGAGTGCATACTGGATTGGAAGTTTCATATCCGGTGTTCCAAGCTGTGCGATCACTGCACCATCTTCATATTCCACCATTGAATGAATGATACTCTGTGGCTGCACAACAACCTGAATCTGATCTACATCCACTCCAAAGAGCCATTTCGCCTCAATCACTTCAAGACCTTTGTTCACCATTGTAGATGAGTCAATTGTAATCTTGCGTCCCATTGCCCAGTTTGGATGTTTCAATGCATCCTCTACCTGGATGTTCGCCAGATCTTCCAGTTTCTTTCCTCTAAATGGTCCACCGGATGCCGTCAGGAGAATCTTGTGCAGAGCCTTCTGCTGTCCTCCCTGAAGAGACTGGAAGATTGCGCTGTGCTCGCTATCCACCGGAAGAATAGAAACCCCTTTTTCCTTTGCCAGCGGCATAATGATATGTCCTGCTGTGACCAGTGTCTCTTTATTTGCCAAAGCAATATCTTTTCCTGCATTAATTGCTTCAATTGTAGGAAGAATTCCAATCATTCCGACAATTGCTGTCACAAGAATCTCTGACTCCGGCTGTCTCGCTACTTCAAGCAGTCCATCCATACCGCTTACTACTTTAACATCCAGATCATTTATTTTGTCTTTTAATTCATTTGCTCTTTCTTCTTTCCAAACTGCTGCCAGTTTCGGCTTAAATTCTCTGATCTGTTTCTCCAGGAGATCAATATTATTCCCTGCTGTAAGTGCTGTAACCTCCAGATCGCCATTTGTCCTGACAATCTCCAATGTCTGTGTTCCTATGGATCCTGTGGATCCCAAAATTGCAATTTTCTTCATCGTAACTTTTTACCTCTATTCTGCTTTTATGTTACAATCCACAAAACTGTGGATCAGCAACGCATCTATCACACATATATCTCCTTTTACAGAAACAGGGAAAGATAGAAAATAATAGGTGCTGTAAAGATAACACTGTCAAAACGGTCAAGAATTCCTCCATGTCCCGGAATCAGTTTTCCATAATCTTTAATGTTGTGGTATCTCTTGATCGCAGAAGCTGCCAGGTCGCCAATCTGTGAAATTGCTCCACCAACCGCACCGATAATCGCATATTCCAATATATCTGCTGCCGCATTTCCCCAGTAATTAATTGCAAGTCCATACAATACTCCGATCAATGCTGCACCAAGGATTCCTCCGATTCCACCTTCTATTGATTTCTTCGGACTTAAAATTGGTGCCAGCTTGTGCTTTCCGATCAACATACCGACACAGTATGCACAAGTATCACATCCCCAGGAGCATACAAATACAAGCCATACCGAGAAGATTCCTCCCGGAAGATTTCTTGTCTGATAAATGTAAGAAAGCATCACTGCCACATAGAACATTCCAAAAAAACCGGCAAAAATCTGCTGTGTATTATATTTCGGATAGGCAAATACAAGAACCGCCATCTGGCAGATCAAAAAAGCCATAAACAGCATAACAAACCAGTTTAAGGATTCTCCCGGAAGAAGCGGTTTAAAATATAATAACCCATAATACAGGATTGCAAAAATATATCCGACAATTCCTGGTGCCTTCTTCTCTATGTGAAATACTTTATACAACTCTGTCATTCCGATCAGGCTGATTAATAACAAAACTGCAAAGAGCAGGTTTCCGCCCGTGATCACTGTAACAAGCGCGATGATCACTAATAGTATTCCACTTAGTAACCTTGTTTTAAACATCTTTATTCCGCCTCCTCTACTCCGCCGAATCTTCTATGCCTGCGGTTATATTCTTCCACCGCTTTTATAAGCTCTTCTTTCGTAAATGCCGGCCACGGAATATCTGTAAAATAAAACTCTGAATAGGCCAGCTGCCAAAGCAGATAATTCGATAATCTTTGTTCTCCGCTTGTACGGATCATCAAATCCGGATCCGGAATGTCATTTGTATCCAGATAAGAATTAAATAATGATTCATCGATCGTGTCCGGATTTACTTTGCCGGCCGCACAATCCTTCGCAAGCTTTCTGGCTGCTCTTGTGATCTCATCACGGCTTCCATAATTCAGGGCAATTGTAAAATTAAGCCCTCCATTGTTGGCTGTTGCCTCTTCCAGTTCTCTGATCCGGCTCTTGATATCCTCATCCAGCGGTTCAATATCGCCGATCACACGGATCTTCATATCATTCTTTGCCGCTGTCTTCAGACATGTTTTCATGTAATTTCTTAAAAGTTTCATCAGTGCATCCACTTCATTCTGTGGTCTGCTCCAGTTTTCTGTAGAAAATGCATAGACTGTCAGGTACTTGATTCCCATACGCCATGCTTCTTCACAGATCTTCTCAACGTTCTTGGCTCCCTGTGCGTGTCCGTAATTTCTCGGCATTCCTTTTGATTTTGCCCAGCGTCCGTTTCCATCTAAAATAATCGCAATATGCTGTGGTACGTTCATTTTCTTATCCTCTCTGTCGCAACTTTCTTTAAAGAAGAAATGGAGGCCTTAAATAAGCCTCCATGTTCTTAAAAACTTATCTGCGTACAAATAATCTGTAAACAGTTTTTCCACATTACAATCTGACAATTCAGCTCTGCTGTTTTTCGATTTAGACTGTCATGATTTCCTTGGACTTCGCCTCTACCATTTTGTCAATCTTAGCAACATACTTGTCTGTGATCTTCTGAAGTTCATCTTCAAGATCTTTGATCTCATCTTCAGAAATTTCCGTTCCTTTCAGTTTCTTGAAAGCAACATTTCCATCACGACGGACATTACGTACAGCAACTTTCGCTTCCTCACCTTTTTTCTTAACCTCTTTCGCAAGTTCTTTTCTGCGGTCCTCTGTCAGTTCCGGGAATACCAGACGGATAGATGTTCCATCATTCGTCGGGTTGATTCCGATATCAGATGTAAGAATTGCTTTCTCAATTGCCTTGAGCATGCTCTTCTCCCATGGCTGGATCTGGATCATACGTGCTTCCGGTACAGATACATTCGCTACCTGCTGGATCGGTGTTGGTGTTCCGTAGTAATCAACTGCCAGCTTATCCAGTACATGTGGGTTTGCACGCCCTGCACGGATTGTAGCAAGTTCTCCATCCAGATTGTTAATTGTCTTTGTCATCTTATCATCATAGATTTTGTTTTTTTCATTCATGCTGTAATTCCTCCGCTATTTGTAACTGTTCAGAGCCAAGCAAAATTTCAAAAAACAGGTATAAAATGCTTGCATTTTTAAAACTGTTTTTGAAATTTTATTTGGCGGATACGCCACACCGACGAAATGCGTAGCATTTTGGAGGTTGGCTCTGAACAGTTACTGCTATTTTAAAATAGTTTATACAGTAACTTTTGTTCCTGTGAATTTTCCCTGCATTGTATTTACAATACTATTCTCTTCATTAAGTCCGAATACAAGCATCGGCATCTTATTCTCAAGACAGAGAATGGATGCTGTCAGATCAACTGCTGCGAGTTTCTGATCGATCACTTCTTGAATAGAAATTTCATCATACTTCACTGCTGCCGGATTCACCTTCGGATCACTGTCATAGATACCGTCAATTGCCTTTGCAAGAAGCATTGCATCTGCCTCAATCTCGATTGCACGGAGAACTGCACCTGTATCTGTTGAGAAATATGGATGTCCTGTTCCACCTGCGAAAAAGATCACCTTGCCTTCTTCCAGTGCTGCAACTGCCGCATCCTTTGAGAACAGAGATGTAAATGCTCCGCATACAAAAGGTGTGAATACTTCTGTCTTCATTCCTACATGACGGAAAATATCTGACACATAGATACAGTTCATAACTGTTGCAAGCATACCGATCTGATCTGCTTTTGTACGGTCAATTGTCTCACTTGTTCTTCCTCTCCAGAAGTTTCCTCCTCCTGTTACGATTGCTACCTGCACACCTTCATCTACAAGCTGTTTTACCTGCTTCGCAACTCCAATACAGGTTGCCTCATCAAATCCAGTCTTCTTCTCGCCTGCAAGAGCTTCTCCGCTCAGCTTTAACAATACTCTTTTCATACCGTATAGCTCCTTTAAATTCTATCTTTCAGTGCCTGTTCTGTCTTTTTCACACAAACCATAATTCAAAGTATAATGGCACTAACCTAACTTAGAGTATAACATAAGTTTCCACATTTGTCATGACCGAAGCGTGAAATCCTTATTTTTTTCAAAAAAAAGAACCGATTTCTTTCAGGCAATGTTTCTATACGAAAATCCTGATGAAATCGATTCTTTTCATGATTATTAAATTCGCCTACATAATAAGCATTGAAAACAGCACTGTAATAATTCCACAGATTCCGATTGCAAGACCGCTCATTGCACCCTCGATCTCACCAATTTCAATTGCCTTTGATGTTCCGACCGCATGGCTACATGCACCGATCGCAAGTCCTGCTGCCACAGAATCCTTCACATGGAATATTTTGATCAGCGTCGGAGCCAGAATACTTCCAAGGATCCCCGTGAAAATAACAGCAACCACCGTAATCGGCACTACACCACCTGCCGGCTCAGAAATACTCACTGCGATAGGTGTTGTCACTGACTTAGGGATCAGTGAAACTGTCATGCTCTGATCCAGTCCAAATAATTTGCACATTCCAAACACGCTTGCCATAGATGCTGCTGATCCTGCAGTACATCCAACTACAATTGGAAGCCAGTATTTCTTCAAAACATCAATTTTGGTATAAATTGCAACCGCAAGACATGCTGTTGCCGGAGCAAGAAACATGTTGATCAAAGCCCCGCCCACATCATAGCTATCATATGGAATATCAAAAATCAAAAGGACTCCTACAATCAATACAATCGCAACGATCAGCGGATTACAGATCGGTGTCTTTAATTTACTATGCAGCTTTTCTCCTATCCAGAATGCTACTACACTCAACCCTACTCCAAAATAAGGAGATGTCATTAATTCTTTCATGCTTTCTTTCCTCCCTTTTTCTTCTCCATCAATTTCACTGTCAGCGTAACTACATACGCTGTCACAGCAAATGTTACAATCGTGGATACAACACAGATTACAAGAAGCTGAAGCACTGTACTTTTTAAAATGTCAAAATAATTAATGATACTTACTCCTGCCGGTACAAAAAAGAATGCCATATTTCCTAATAAAAAATCTGCTTTTTCCTGCACATGCTCAATCTTTAAGAACCCGGTCAGCAGACAGAGCAACAATAAAATCATACCGATTACACTCGCCGGAAAAGAAAACGGCAGATAATGTTCAATTACAAGACTGACCCAGCAAACACCGAATATCACACCAAACTGTTTTAAAATCTTCATTTGTTTTACCTCTTTTTAATATGTAAGCCTACATGTCAAGTTCCAGAAACGATTCTTTCGTCAGTTTCTGTCAATCTCATGCCAGGAGAACTCTCTCTTCACATGACACGCTTTTTAGATTAGCACTGCGCACTCTATCCGTCAATGTGATTATTCATGAAATAATCACACTATTTTGCATGTTTTTTTGATATATTTCTTCAAATAATCCAAAAGACATTGACATCTAATTGTATATGTTTTATGATACATATGTTTTCGCACTTTAAACAACTAAAATTTTACAGTACGAATATTAAGGAGGATGATAAAAAATGATTATTGTTTTGAAACCTCATACTTCTGAGGAAAATATACATCGTGTCGAAAATCTTGTAAAAAAGCACGGACTTGACACTCATCTGGTTCAGGGAACCGGAATGACGATCATCGGATGTATCGGAGATACAACACTGATCGATCCAAGACAATTTGAAATTGACACATGTGTTGACAAAGTTATGCATGTACAGGAGCCTTATAAACTTGCAAATCGCGCATTTCATCCGGAAGACTCTATTATAGATGTTTCCGGTGTTAAGATCGGCGGTGAACATTTAGGACTGATTGCAGGACCTTGTTCTGTAGAATCCTATGAGCAGGTTCTTGAGATTGCTCAAAAAGCAAAAGCATCCGGAGCAAATCTTCTCCGCGGAGGTGCATTCAAGCCAAGAACAAGTCCTTACGCTTTCCAGGGACTCGGACTTGAGGGACTTGATATTCTCTGTGCAGTCAGAGAAGAAGTCGGACTTCCTATTGTCACAGAACTCATGTCTTCCAAGTATCTGGATGTATTCAACGAGAAGGTTGACCTGATCCAGATTGGTGCCCGCAACATGCAGAACTTTGATCTCCTCAAAGAATTAGGACAGGTTGATCGCCCAATCCTGTTAAAGAGAGGACTGAATGCCACATACGAAGAATGGATCATGTCCGCTGAGTATATCATGGCATCCGGCAATGAAAATGTCATTCTCTGTGAACGTGGTATCCGTACTTTTGAGACTTTTACAAGAAACACTCTGGATCTTCAGTGCATCCCTGTTCTTCGCAGCAAGACACATCTTCCAATTGTTATTGACCCAAGTCATGCCGGCGGAAAATGGTGGCTTGTTGAGCCTATGGCAAAGGCTGCAGTTGCTGCAGGTGCTGACGGACTTATGATCGAAGTTCACAACAATCCGGAAGCTGCCCTTTGTGACGGAGCCCAATCTTTGAAACCTGAGAAATATGATGTTCTGCTTCAGCAAGTTCGTCAAATTGCCGAAGTAGTCGGTAAAAAATTCTAAGGAGATCGTCATGAAATTAACAGTTGATCTTGGACCGAATTCTTATCCGATCCATATTGAAAATGGAATCCTTGCAAAAACCGGAGAACTTGTAAGCGAAGTGTTCTCCGGGAAAAAAATCATGATCGTTTCAGATGATAATGTTTTTCCTCTCTATGGAGAAATTATCACAAAAGCATTGTCTGACTCAGGGTTTGAATGCCACTCTTTTGTTCTGCCTCACGGCGAACCTACTAAGAGTTTCCAGTCTCTGCCTAAGATCTATGAAGCATTAATAAATGCAAAACTAACACGAAGTGACCTGCTCATCGCACTTGGTGGCGGTGTGATCGGTGATCTTGCCGGATTTGCTGCCAGCAGTTATCTGCGTGGAATCAAATTTGTACAGATTCCAACCTCACTTCTTGCGCAAGTCGATTCTTCCGTTGGCGGAAAAGTTGCGGTAGATCTTCCACAGGGAAAAAATCTTGTTGGTGCATTTTATCACCCAAAGGCAGTCATCATTGACCCAAATGTGCTAAATACATTGCCAGATCATTTCATCAGTGATGGAATGGGCGAAGTAATCAAATATGGATGCATCAAAGACAAAGAGCTTTTTGAGCTTTTATGTAGACATACTTCCTTCGATGATTTAAAGCCAAAGCTGACACAGATTATTGCACGCTGCGTTGATATCAAAAGAATCGTTGTCGAGACCGATCAGTTTGACCTTGGAGAACGTATTCTTCTGAACTTTGGACACACACTTGCGCACACGATTGAACAGCACTTCAATTATGAGCGCGAAAGCCATGGAGAGGCTGTTGGAATCGGTATGTATCAGATTACAAAGATTGCAGAAGAGAAAGGATTAACCACATCCGGATGCGCAGAACAGATCAAAAAGGCATTGGAGATTTATAAACTCCCGGACAACTCTAATTTACCGATTGATGTACTGACTGATGCAATTTCTTTGGATAAAAAGAACCTGAATAATCACTTGAATGTTGTACTTCTTCATGACATTGGAGACAGCTATGTATATCCAACAGATGTCAGCTTCTTTGACGGTGCCGGTATTGTATAACAGAAATACTTTATGAACAAAGAATGTGCCTTGGCACATTCTTGCGCCTGCGGCGGTCGCTTGCGACACCTACCTTGTACGCCGCAGTGCGCATCCTGAGCGGAGCGTTTTTTATATATTAGGAAAGGACTTTCCTAATATATAAAAAACAGGATCCGCCAGTTTTATCTTTCCTGACAGATCCTGTTTTCTATTTTCTGTTAAATTAATCCATAATGCTTCATGGCATATGCAATTCCATCATTTTCCACTGTCTTTGTAACAAACTCAGCATATGAATCCAATACCGAATCATGTCTGCCCATCGCAATCGCATGCTCCGCATATTCAAACATCGCCAGATCATTACTGCTGTCTCCGAAGACATACGCATGACTTGCATCCATGTCATATCTTTCCATAATAAACTGACATGCTGTCGCTTTAGAAAATCCCTTCTGAATTACCTCATAGGCCTTTCCGCCACGGTCAAGTGCTTCCATGTCATCTCCAAGATACTCACGAAAAGAATCAAAATCACTCTTATCATCTACGTAAACAAATAACTTATCATATTCAAATCTTTCGCTCTCTAAAGACTGTTCGATTCCTATTCCTCTAGATGCAAAATATCTTCTTGTAGATTCTAACCTGTCAAATCGTGATATGTGCCCAGGAAAATAACAATCCTCTTGTCCTTCTGCAATAACACCAAGATTACATTCTTTTGCTTTTCGCAGCAGTTCTATACCTCTCTGCTTCTCAATCGAGCTTTTTAGCAAAACTTCATCATGTTCTGTAAGATATGTCCCACAGCCACATAAATACCCATCAAATTGGAATTTTCTCACCTCTGTCGGAATACTACAGATTGTTCTGCCTGTATTAATAAACAGCAGATGTCCTTCCGCTCGTGCTTTTTCCATTGCCTCAATCGCACTTTGCGGTACCTCTTTTGTCACTTCACTCAACACTGTTCCATCAATATCAAAAAACAAGATTGCTCTTTCCATTTTACTTAATCCTAACTCTTATCTATTCTTAAACATTTCTACTATGTCAACCATCTCCTGAGACGGATTGGAGATCACAGCAGTTTGTATAACTTTACACGGTGCATTATTTTTCACTTCATCAACCGCTGCTGTTACTGCTGATACACTGCCACCTACAAAAACAAGTGCATGTCCACCACACTTTGTGTCCTGTGTCACATACTCTACTTCTGCAGTCTTTAACATGCGGTCAACTACGATCACCGCATTGGATTCTCCTTTTACCTCTACCAGGCCATATGCTCCATATTTCTTCATCTTATTTCCCTTTCTTTTCCTTCTCTGATTTCCTCACAAAACAATACTCTTCTCATATGTACAACAGACAATTGAACAAATACCTATTTATTAATTGTCATTGCAATTGCTTTTTCCGTATCCTCAGAAGGTGATGCAATCACCGTATGGGAAACAATCTTCGTCAACGGTCTGGCTACATCCAGTGCTGCTTCCATTGCAGCCTTCACGTCAGAGACACTTCCTCTCATCTTCACGCAGGCTCCTGCCGCAAGACGATTTCTCTCCACACCCTGAATCTTTACTGCTGCTGCTTTTGCTGCCGCATCAAGTGCTACAAAACAGATACACTCACTTTCCAGTTCAAATACGCCGATTGCCTGGTTTCTGTAATCCTCTGCCATATCTTTCTCCTCTTCTTTCTGCTGTTCTGATCTTCCAACAGTTTTTTTGCATATCACATAGTCTTATTATAATACACACCTGGCACTTAATCAACTACAACAACAATTAAAATTCATCAAAAAACAACATGAAGAAGTTGCTTTCTTGTGGTTTTGTTACTATTTTGTAACTTTATAAGCTGATAACAGTCTTAATTCCACATTTATTTAACTTCTTCATGATTCATTACTTTCTTCTATTTTTAAATTCGTCTGTTATTTTGCAGATTCCACATTCACAGCCCCAAGATTCATCTTGCGGAAAACTACAACAAGTACTTTTCCAAGTGCAAGAACGAGAATTGCCGCTGCGATTGCTTCCGGAATACCGGATGCTGTCACAGTTCCCATCACCAGACCGAATACTGCTGTAAGTGCAACTTCTTTCGCCTCGGCATACTGCTGTGCAAACAGGAAATAAATACTTCCCATTACAGTGACAGTATTCACCATTGAACCAACAAATCCCACAATCGGAAGTGCGATAAACTGATTCAGTTTAATCTTTGTAAAAAGTACCCACAGCCATCCTGCTACCACACCGATCAGAATTCTGCATCCAACAGATATCCAAATTGCCTTCAACGCCCCAGGAATTCCGGTTGTACTTAAAAATGGTGAAAATGCAAAGGATAAGAGTGTCGGAGCCATTGTATTACTGACCAGAGAGCATATACCAAAAACTGCTCCAAGAATTGCTCCTGCACCAGGTCCTAACAGAATTGCTCCGAGGATCACCGGAATATGAACTGTTGTTGCCTTAATGATAGGGAGCTGGATCATACCAAGCGGTGTATTGGCCAGTACGATCACAATCGCTGCCATAAGTGCAACACTAACCATCCAACGAGTGTCATGTTTCTTTGTTTTCATTATTCAATTCCTCCTTGTTATCATTCCCAACTTGCGGGATACAATACAATTACCGGATTAGTATATCATTCCTCTGCCTGATCAACAAGTATAAAAAGAAATACAATTTCATATATTCTATTAACGATTTTCCGAGGTGAACGAATGAAACTCTCTCTTTCCCGGAAATGTATCCATTTTCCCATACACCCTTTGAAATCAAAGAAATATTGCATTTTATTTCTTGTTTTCTCTTATTTTTCAGGTATTGGAGCTGGATTTCTTAAAGAACAGATTTTCGCTTTTTCTAATGAGCCAACTTCGGCTCGCCCCTCTCCAGTCAACCAGAACTCCGTGACTTCTATTCCCCGGACGATTTCCTGTGCCCTTCCTGATCTCACACTTTCTTCAGAAGGAAACTGGGGGTTAAGTTTTCAGGAAGAAGGCAAAACTCCTGTTGGAAATGCTTCGATCCAGGAACTTGCATCTATGGATGCTTATTACGCACAGGATACGTCTGAAAAAGTTCTGTATCTTACTTTTGATGCCGGTTATGAAAACGGAAATACACCTGCCATCCTTGATGCACTGAAAAAACATCAGGTAAAAGCCACTTTTTTTGTTGTCGGAACCTACATTGACTCTGAGCCTGAACTGATCCGACAGATAATAAAAGAAGGACACACCGTGGGAAACCATACCTGGCATCACCCCGACATGTCCCATATTTCTTCTATAGAAGATTTCCAAAAAGAACTGGAATATGTAGAAACTGCCTATAAAAACGTAACCGGAAAGAATATGACCAAATACTATCGGCCTCCTCAGGGAAAATACAGTGAAGCTAATCTTCAAATGGCAAAAGAACTTGGTTACAAAAGTTTCTTCTGGAGTCTCGCCTATGTAGACTGGTATCAGGATAACCAGCCATCCAAAGAAGAAGCTTTCTCCAAACTCCTCGGAAGGATTCATCCCGGAGCTATCGTTCTGCTCCACAGCACATCTTCCACTAATGCTGAAATCCTGGATGAACTACTGACCAGATGGGAAGAGATGGGATACCATGTACAGCCCCTTGAAAATATCATTTCCACTTCATCTGCCACCGTCCAGCAACACACGTAACTATAAATTTTCAACCGCTGCTTTCTCGATTGCAAGCCCCTTAGCATATGTTTCCATAAATTTCTCGTATCCTTCCACATCTTCCGCAACCGGATCCATTCCTGTTCCCACTGCATCATGGAATACTTTGTTCTCAAGATAATCTGTCAGCGATTCCTTGTCCTCTTTCTTAATAAGGTAATCGGCAAGCAGTGCGATTCCCCATGCACCACCTTCACCTGCTGTCTCCATAACATAAACCGGTGTATCGATTGCTCCTGCAAGGATTCTCTGTCCAACACCTTTTGTCTTAAACAATCCGCCATGTCCCATCATTCGATCCAATGCAACATGTTCTTTTTTCAGAAGGATATTCATTCCTGTCTTCAATGCTCCAAGAGAAGTATAAAGATGTACTCTCATAAAGTTTGCAAGATTAAATTTGCTGTCAGGTTTACGAACGAATAACGGTCTTCCTTCGTTAAATCCTGTAATATGCTCTCCTGAGAAATAGTTGTAAGCCAGAAGTCCGCCACAATCGGAATCTCCTTCTAATGCTTTGTTATAAAGTGTTCCAAAAATCTGGTTCATATCTGCTGTCATTCCCATACTCTCTGCAAATTCACGGAACAGATTCACCCATGCATTCAGATCTGATGTACAGTTATTACAGTGCACCATTGCTACAAGATCTCCGGCCGGAGTTGTTACAAGGTCAATTTCTTCGTAAGGCTTTGTCAGGTCTTTCTCAAGTACTGCCATTGCAAATACACTTGTTCCGGCAGATACATTTCCTGTGCGGACAGCAACGCTGTTTGTTGCAACCATTCCTGTTCCGGCATCTCCTTCCGGAGGACACATTGGAATTCCGGACTGAAGTGTTCCTGTAGGATCAAGCAGTTTTGCGCCTTCTTCTGTCAATACACCTGCGTCTTCTCCGGCAACAAGAACTTCCGGAAGGATTTCACGGATCTTCCATGGGAAATTCTTCTCTGCTGTAAGTTCATCAAACTGATCCATCATCTTCTCATTAAATTTCTTAGTAGCTATGTCGATTGGGAACATTCCTGCTGCATCACCATTTCCGAGCACCTTCTTGCCGGTCAGTTTCCAATGGATATATCCTGCAAGTGTTGTAATATAACGAACATCTTTTACATGTTCTTCACCATTTAAGATTGCCTGGTACAGATGAGCAATACTCCAACGCTGCGGAATATGATAAGAAAAGAGCTCTGTCAGTTTTTCAGAAGCTTCTTCTGTGATCGTATTTCTCCAGGTACGGAACGGAACAAGCAATTTATCATTCTCATCAAACGCAAGATATCCATGCATCATTGCGCTGACTCCGAGTGCTGCAAATTTTGTAAGCTTCACATCATATTTTGCTTCTACATCTTTCACAAGATCCTGGTAACATCCCTGAAGACCATTCTGGATTTTCTCCATGCTGTATGTCCAGACATTGTCTACAAGCTGATTCTCCCAGTCGTAACTTCCGGATGCGATCGGACTTTTATCCTCATCAATTAAAACTGCTTTGATTCTTGTAGAACCAAACTCAATTCCAAGCACCGCTTTTCCTTCTTCGATTGTTTTCTTAATCTCTTCTTTTCCTCTCATATTTTTGCCCTCCTGTAAAAAATGCGGCGTATAACTCCTTTAAGTAAGTCATCGCCGCATCCGATTTTATAACATATGTTTTCTAAGCTCTTCTCCGCTCTTTGCGCTTAAGTATGCAGGTGCAATATCAAATACTGTCTTGCATCCGCTCTGTCCTTCGCTTGCCAGTCTATAAGCTGCTCTTGCATAAGCGATCAGTACAGATGATGTAAATTCCGGATTGGAATCCAGTTTCAGACTATATTCGATCAGGTGCTTATTCTCGCCATCCCATCCTGTCTTTCCGCTGCGGAGTACAAATCCACCGTGCGGAATTCCGCTGTGGTTTGCTTTCAGTTCTTCTTCACTGATAAAGTGTACTGTTGTATCATAATCTGAGAAGTAGTTCGGCATTGTCTTGATCTCTTCTTCTACCTTCGCCGCATCTGCTCCTTCTTCCAGTACAACGAAACACTCTCTTGTATGTTTCTGTCTTGTTGTAAGTTCCGGATTCTCTCCGTTTCTTACTGCTTTCAGTGCAGCCTCTACCGGAATTGTGTACTGCTTTCCGTCTTTGACACCTTCAACTCTGCGGATTGCGTCAGAATGTCCCTGGCTTACACCTTTGCCCCAGAATGTGTAATCATTTCCATCCGGAAGAATTGCATTCGCATACAGTCTGTTCAGTGAGAACATTCCCGGATCCCAGCCTACGGAGATGATTCCTACATGTCCGCCTTCTTTTGCGGCTGCATCTACATTTGCAAAATGCTCCGGGATTCTTGCATGTGTATCAAAACTATCGATTACATTGAACATCTTTGCGTAAACAGGTGTCTGTTTTGGAAGGTCTGTTGCGCTTCCTCCGCAAATTATCATAACGTCAATCTTATCTTTCCAGTCTTCTACGTCTGCTACATTACAAACTGTCGCAGTCTCTGTCAGAATCTTGACATCTTCCGGATTTCTTCTTGTGAACACTGCCACAAGCTCCATATCATCATTCTGCTTTACTGCGCACTCAACGCCTCTTCCAAGATTACCATAACCTAAAATACCAATTTTAATACTCATACTTAAACTCCTTTTTGCTCCGCAGATCTGTCTGCTTTGCATTTTCTTAGCGGACAGATTTACGGAGACTTTTTTTCTAATTAGATATTATACCTTTTCGTTTTCTTCATTTCAATGATTTTTCGATGAATTTTTAAGTATTGAAGGTTATCCTCTTAATGATTTTTTATTTTCTAAATGCAAGTTCATTCCATCTGAGTTCATTTTTCAGATTACGGATTGTTGTATCTTTATCAATATATACAGCTTCGATTCCCATCATTGCTGCCCAGTCACCCATCTGTTCTGCAGTGATATCATAAGAGAATGCTGTATGATGTGCACCACCGCAAAGAATCCAGGCTTCAGCTCCTGTTGCGAGATCCGGCTCCGGTGTCCAGAAGTTTGTTGCTACCGGAAGCTTCGGCATTGGTTTTTCATTTTTCTTGCAGTCCACTGTATTGATGATCAGGCGGAAACGATCTCCAAGATCGATCAGTGATGTTGCAATACCCTTTCCTTCTTTTGATGTAAATACAAGTCTTGCAGGATCTTCTCTGTCTCCCATAGAAAGTGGATTTACCTTGATGCTGATCGGACCATCTGCGATAGATGGGCAGATCTCAAGCATATGAGCCTGAAGGATTCCTTCTTTTCCAGGCACAAAATTGTATGTATAATCTTCCAGCATCGATGTTCCTTTTGCATCTTTCATGCCTTCTGTCATGATCTTCATGATACGGACCATAGCTGCTGTCTTCCAGTCTCCTTCAGCTCCAAATCCATATCCCTTCTGCATCAGACGCTGGATTGCAAGTCCCGGAAGCTGTTTGAGTGCACCGAGATCTCCAAAATGTGTAACGATTGCCTGATAGTTTTTCTCCTCAAGGAAACGCTCGAATCCAAGCTCGATCTGTGCCTGAACAGCAACATGTTTTCTGAACTCTTCCGGATCTCTTCCTTCAAGAAGGATCTCATATTTGTCATAATACTCTTCTACTAATGTATTTACATCTGCTGCGCTTACAGCATCTACAGACTCTGCGATTTCATTTACCGGATAAGCATCTACTTCCCATCCGAATTTAATCTGTGCCTCTACTTTGTCACCTTCAGTAACAGCAACATTTCTCATGTTGTCTGCAACTCTCATGACACGTACATGGCTGCTTTCGATCACACCAACTGCTGTACGCATCCAGGAAGCGATCTTCTCCTGAACCTTCTCGTCTGACCAGTGTCCAACAACAACTTTTCTCTCGATTCCAAGTCTTGTGAAAATGTGTCCGAACTCACGTCCACCATGTGCTGACTGGTTCTCATTCATGAAATCCATATCGATCGTGTCATATGGGATCTCCATATTGAACTGTGTATGAAGGTGAAGCAGTGGTTTTCTGAACTCCTGAAGTCCAAGAATCCATGATTTTGCAGGTGAGAATGTATGCATCCATGTAATGACACCGGCACATTCATCATCAATATTAGCTTCATTAAAAGTCTTACGGATCAGTTCGTTTGTGATCAATGTTGGTTTCCATACAACTTCATATGGAAGAACTTCAGACTCATTGAGCTTCTCTACGATAATCTTGGCATGCTCTGCTACATGCGCCAGACATTCATCTCCGTAAAGATCCTGTGAACCTGTGCAAAACCAGAATTTGTACTCTTTCTTCTTTAACATTTTTGTGTCCTCCTTGTAATAAAATGTTCATAGTTATTTTTTATTTATCACTTAATTTGTTACTGTGTTATACTTGACAGTTATTATTTTGCTGTATTCTGTCCGTAATAGGCATTCGCACCATGTTTTCTATAGTAATGCTTATCCTGAAGTTCCTGCGGAGCCGGTTTTACCTGCGGATTGATCATCTCACATCTTGCTGCCATCTTTGCAACTTCTTCTGCAACAACTGCATTGTGAACTGCTTCGTGTGCATCTTTCCCCCATGTAAATACACCATGATTCTTACAAAGAACTGCCGGAACTGCAATATAATCTTTCTTCTTAGCTTCAAACTCATCTGCAATCAGAACTCCTGTGTTCTTCTCATATGCTTCCTCGATCTCTTCTTTCGTCAGATTACGTACACATGGGATTTCTCCATAAATGTAATCTGCATGTGTTGTTCCATAACATGGGATATCTCTTCCTGCCTGTGCCCAGCTTGTTGCCCATGCAGAATGTGTATGTACAACACCACCGATTTTTGGAAAACGATTATAAAGAACAACATGTGTCGGTGTATCGGAAGATGGATTGTAACGTCCCTCTACTTTATTTCCATTCAGATCAACAACTACCATATCTTCCGGAGTCAGCTTATCATATTCAACTCCACTTGGTTTAATAACAAAAAGTCCGCTTTCTCGATCGATTCCACTTACATTTCCCCATGTAAATGTAACCAGATCATATTTTGGAAGCAACATATTTGCCTCGTAAACCTCTTTTTTCAACTGTTCTAACATTATTCTTCTCCTTTCGTCTGCTGTCTACATGACTTCATTATATAATTTCACAGAATTTCGCATCACAAGTTCCGGTGCAAATTCCGCTGAGTACATTTCCATATTTTTATCAATCTTATCCAATATAATCTGTGCTGCACACTTTCCAATCTCATTCGCCGGATTATTCACCGATGTGATCGGTACTTCACAAAATCTTGCAAGACTGGAATTGTCGATTCCAATAACGGAAATCTGATCTGGGACTTTGACTTCCGCACTTTGCAGTACCTTGATCAGTTTACTTGCAATCTCATCATTGTAACAGACACAGGCCGTACATCCATCTAAACGTTTCAGGATTCTGTCACTTTCCATCTCCATTTCCCGGATATCTTCCGAATCAACCCATAAAATCTGACGATTTTTAATCTTAAGTGAATGCTCCATGAGTGCCTTTGTGTATCCTGCATATCGCATCCTTCCCTGCCCGTCATCCGCCTTGAAGATTCCGGCGATTCTTGTATGTCCACATTCTAAAAGATGTTTTGTTGCAAGATATCCAGCTTTCTCATCATCCAGACTGACATGTGGAATTGTGAGATTCTCATAGAAACTATTCACAAACACAACCGGTATTCCTGATTTCTGTAATTTCTGATATAAATCTAAATTCGGATTCGGAAGCCCACTTTTTACAGGCTCTGCGATCAAACCATCAATTCTTCTTGTTCTCAAAAATTCTTCCAGATGCATCCGCTCCTTTGCTACAGAATTGTCTGTCATTGCAATCTGAAGGATTCCGCCTACCTGAGTAACTTTTTTCTCAATTTCCCGAACAATAATTGGGAAAATATAGGTATCGATATACGTCAGCATTACTGCGATTCGTTTTTCTTCATGATCTGTTCTTCTTTCTGTATTTCCAAGAAGCATTCCCGCATCTTCACATATATAAGAGCCACTTCCGCGTCTGCTCTCCACAATATTCTCTTTTACTAATTCTTCCAATGCCCGTCGTACCGTCTGACGACTGACCTGGAATTGTTCAGATAGTTCCTGTTCTGAAGGAAGCTTCTCCCCGGAAACCATTCTTCCCGACCTGACTTCCTCATGAATCCAGGTTACGATTTTTTCAAATTTTTTCATTCGCCCGTGACCTCTCCATACAATTAACCATAATTACCGTTATCACTTACAGTGTTCTGATTATCATTGCTCTGATCAGTACTTTTTCTTCATGTACTTAATATACAACAATACATGTTGCAATACAATTCGCAGTATACCCAATCTTTTTCTTCTGTTTTTTATGTAATAATATATAAAAATAAAAAGTTGTATTGTTTTTCTATTTATTTTTCAATACAGCTTCTTATAATTTTAAACCTGATTTAAATTTTTTCTCTTTTTGCTTCAAATTTTCCTCTTGCATTTTTCACTTTTTCGGTTCATAATAGCATCAGACAAAGAACTAAATATTGTCAAAGGGGAGCTGGTCAGAACCGGCTGAGAGGAGACGTGTTACCGTTTCGACCCGTTTAAACCTGATTTGGATAATGCCAACGGAGGGAATTGATACCATGTAATGATTGAGATGCCCTTGCATCTCTTTTTACTTCGGACAGCTGGTAGGATCTTCACTCAGGTGAGGATCCTTTTTTACATTTGAAAGGAGACTCAAGTTATGAAACAGACAACAAACACAAAAAAACTGGCACTTGCAGGTGTTCTCACCGCTCTTGCCATCGTTGGAAGCTTTTTAAGCTTTCCTGTAGCCGGAAGTAAATGTGCACCGGTTCAACATATGGTAAATATCTTTGCAGCCGTACTTCTTGGTCCCGGCTGGGGCGTTGGAATTGCATTCTGTGCAAGCCTTCTACGCAACATACTTGGAATCGGAAGTCTGATGGCTTTCCCGGGTAGTATGATCGGAGCTCTCTGCTGTGGACTTGTTTACAAGAAATGTAAGAATTTAAGCCTTACTTGTCTTGCAGAGGCACTTGGAACAGGTATTCTCGGAGGAATTGCTGCTTATCCGGTTGCTTTATTCCTTATGGGAGCAGCACCGGCAGGATTATTTATCTATGTGATCCCATTCCTGATCTCAACAGTAGCCGGAAGTATCCTGGCATTCCTGCTGATTTCAGTATTCCAGAAAAGTGGAGTAATGGCACAGCTTTTTCCGACTTCATAAGTTGTTCTATGCGATACATTGGGGACACCACCTTGTACCGCACAAGAAAATGCAGAATCAATCTGTAATCACCGGAGTTTTCCGTTAATAACTTCTTTATTTTCCAGTTATTAACATCTCTCCGCTGAAGGCGTCAGCATAATCTTTATACTCATTCACTGGAAGTGTAGGTTAATAGTTACATCTCCTGTCCACATTCGTTCATGTGCAGTAGGTAGTAGCTTTTCTCGTGTACGCTGTCCGTGTTTTGCTGACGTCATAATATTTATCAATTCACATGTAAGAATGGAGGCAAAACAACATGAGAAACTACACAACCCAGATGGATGCAGCCCGCAAGGGGATTCTCACCCCGGAAATCAAAACAGTAGCTGAAAAAGAACATATGGAAACTGACAAACTGATGAAGCTTGTCGCTGAAGGAAAAGTTGCGATCTGTGCGAACAAAAACCACAAATCACTGAACCCGGAAGGTGTCGGAAGCATGCTCCGCACAAAGATCAATGTCAATCTCGGAGTTTCCCGTGACTGCAAAGATTATAATATTGAAATGCAGAAAGTAATGAGCGCAGTAGAACTCGGTGCGGAAGCGATCATGGATCTTTCCAGCCATGGAGATACACAGCCATTCCGTCGTAAACTAACTTCTGAATGTCCTGCTATGATCGGTACAGTTCCTGTATACGACAGTGTCATTCATTATCAGAGAGATCTTGCTACTCTGACTGCACAGGATTTCCTTGATGTAATTCGTATGCATGCAGAAGACGGTGTTGACTTTGTTACACTTCACTGTGGAATCACAAGAAAAACAATTGAACAGATCAAAAAGCATAAACGTAAAATGAACATCGTAAGCCGTGGAGGAAGCCTTGTATTCGCATGGATGAGCATGACGGGAGAAGAGAACCCATTCTACGAGTACTATGATGAGATTCTTGATATCTGCGAAGAATATGACGTGACAATCTCACTTGGTGATGCATGCCGTCCAGGATGTCTGGCTGACGCTACAGATGTATGCCAGATTGAGGAGCTTGTACGTCTCGGTGAACTGACAAAACGTGCCTGGGATCATAATGTTCAGGTTATGGTAGAAGGACCTGGACATGTACCGCTTGATCAGGTTGCAGCTAACATGAAAGTACAGCAGACCATCTGTATGGGAGCTCCTTTCTATGTACTTGGACCTATCGTTACAGATATCGCGCCTGGATATGACCATATCACTTCCGCGATCGGTGGAGCTGTTGCAGCAATGAACGGTGCTTCCTTCCTCTGCTATGTAACACCAGCTGAACACCTTGCTCTTCCAAATGTTGAAGATACAAAACAGGGAATCATTGCTTCTAAAATTGCAGCTCATGCTGCTGATATTGCCAAAGGAATTCCTGGAGCAAGAGATATCGATGATAAGATGGCAGATGCCCGCCGTGTTCTTGACTGGGATGCACAGTTTGAATGCGCTCTGGATCCTGAAACTGCAAAAGCAATCCGCGACAGCAGAAAACCGGAGGACGACCACAGCGATACTTGTAGTATGTGTGGAAAATTCTGTGCAGTAAGAAGCATGAATAAAGCACTGGCCGGGGAGTATATTGATATTCTGTAAGTATCTGAAATACGTATAGCATTTGGGGAGATTAATTCCAAGCAGTTATAATTAAGGGAAAGCGGTTAAAGAATCGCTTTCCCTTTTGCATTTACGCGATCAAACGAGCCAAAGTCCGTGCTTGCACTATACTGATCACCCCTATGATCGACGCTCTCTGAAAGCCTGTTATATATCCCAAGTCGACTACACCTCTTTTCATACTCCGCATTAATAACACCGATTCCTGCTTATTCTTATAAAACTCAGACCAGAATTCAAAATTCGACCACTTGTCCGGAATTATATCCAAAGGTACCCTGATCTGAATCACTGTAAACATAATCATGAAAAACAAAACCAGAAACATAATCATTTCCCAGATCATCCATTCTCTGTTCTTTTTCAAATAATTCTTTATGTTATCATCTGAGATTCTGTTTATTCTATTTACAACTGATTTCCTTGCTGAATTCTTATACCTTCTGATGGAAAGCAATAATCCAGCTCCTAACATCCACGGTACGATAAAATATACAATCTTAATACCATAAAATATCATCTGATAGTCTACCAGTGACCACAATCCTGCCACCTTATCATACGCAGCCTTTGTCTGCTTTGGACTATTTTGGACGCAAATCATAGTCGCCCTGTCCAAAACTATGGAACTGTCCTCTTCCTCGAGTTCATAAACAAACAATGGAATATCACTTTCAACAACATCTATAACCTCATATTCTCTGGAATTATATTCCAGAATATTTCCCACTACATCTGTTCCACCAAGCAGACGAAATGCCAGTCCCTTACTGATCAGGCAGCCGGTCTTATTCTCAATGTCCATAACTTCACAGTCAGAAAACAGCAAATCTGTTCTTCCATATACAGCCATGATTTCCGCTGTTTCCATTCGATTTAATTCTTTATAAGAAACCTTGCCTCCACTTTTCTGACACCAGTTTACAAACTGCAATGGCTCATCTGACTGTTGAATCCTCTGATGCGCGCTTTCTGCCAATGAATAAGTCATACCATTTTCGTCACCCTGACTGAGCAGATTTACATAATCCATCTTGCTGCCAAGCTTTCCCATCTCTATATTTCCCAGTATATAACTGATCAATAAAAGTAATCCGATTACTACTGTCAAAATTTTCCTTTTAACAACCGACTTGTTTTTCATGACGCTTTCCTTTTTACACGCATACCATTCTCTAACATCCGGGAAGTTTTGGTAACAACCTCTTCATCCTGATTCACTCCTGTAACTGCTGCATATTTTTCATTTTTAAACAATAATTCCACATCTCTTTTGTAAACAACCCATTCCGATCCCAGAACAGTCTGTTTCTCTTCCAAAACATTCACATAATATTTTCCTTTTTCCGCAACATTCAATGCTGAAATTGGAATACAGGAATCATACTCCTGCGTAGGAGCTGAAACTTTCACCCCTACAAATAAACCGATTTCCAAAACTCCGGCTGGAACATCTATCATGGCTGTAATACCGTCTGCTGCACCTTCTGAACTGTCTGCAATTGTATTTTCTCCTGCCTGTACAGTCCCAATGATCAGTTTTGTCTGCGTATTCTTCTTTGTCGGCAATGTTTCTTTTTTATCCGTCACTTCTACCGGCTGCCCTCTCTGAATATAGGATTCATATTCAGATGGAAAGTTTGCCACAATCCTGGCTCCTGCTGATGCATCTGCAAGCCGAATATCTCCTGTTCCGGCTGTCCTGGCACCCACTTGTGCATCAATTGCAGTAACCACTCCTGCTACAGGTGCTTTAACTTCTCCTTCCTGATCTTTTATATTTTGTAATTCCTGAAGCTGTGTTTCAATTTTTTCCTTTTCCATTTTCATTTGAATAATTCCAGAATTATCATTTGGAACTGAAAGACCTGCTGAATCAATTGTTTTCTGAGCAACGTAGACTGCGTCATCTTTATTTTTTAAGGCTTCCTGGTATGCAAATTTTTTTTCTGTCACATCACTTTCCAGCTGTTCTTTGGATAGTTCCGGAAACTGTTCTGGATTTTGAATATACCGGTCATATTTTTCCTGCGCCAGACTTAATTCTTCCTGCGCCCGCTGTATTGCTGCATCACTTTCTGCAACCGCTCTGTCATAATCACTCTTTGCCTGACTGATCTGAAGCTGCTGTGAGTCAATCGCAGACTGTAGGGTATTTTGTGCGTTTGCCAACTGCACTTTGTTTAATTCCAATTCCTGACTTTTTTCTTTTATCTGTTTGTCCAGTTCTTTCAAATCTAATGTATACAGTACCTGATCCTTTTCAACAGCTTGTCCGATGGTTACAAGTATCGACTCAATGATCTGGTTTTCCTTTGTGTTCAAAGCCACTTCCTTTTTTCCCTCAACAGTTGCTTTTGTTTCAATCACAGGTCCCATTGTTTCCCTTGCAGGCTGCGTTGTTTCCACCGTGGCCATGCTCATGTTGTATGTCACACGAGAAAGAATCGTGAATAATATCATCACTATAAAAAATAGTACGGTTATCTTTACAAGCTTTCCTTTCATTCCTCTACTCCTTAACTCCTAAAGATGCGATTCCCTGTTCCAGATACTCATGACCTGCAAAAAAGACAAGTGCTGCAGGAATCAAAGTGATTATTGAAACCGCAAATGCAAAACCTACATTTTTCCCTCTGATTGTAGGGAGAAATAATGAAAGCGGCCATTTTGTCTTGTCGTCCAAAAAAGTCATTGGCTGTTCTATCAAATTCCAATATTCTAAGAACTCTAGAACAAGAGAGGCGATGATTCCGCCCTTTCCAAGCGGTATTCCGATCTTCAGAAAAATATCCCATTCTCTTGCACCATCTATTCTTGCAGCTTCTATCACTGCCGGTGGTATCCCTCTGAAGAAATTAAACATAATAAACACTGGAAATGTTGAAAATATTCCCGGAAAAATCAGGGAAGCCAGTGTATCCAAAAGCTTTAATTGTTTCAGAATCAGATAATTTGACAGCATTGTTACCTGAAATGGCATCATCATTATTATGATATAGAGGAAAAATAAACTTTTTTTAAACTTGAATTTGTATACCGCAAATCCCCATGCTGCCGGAATTGCAATAGTACATTGTCCCACCAGTGTTCCCATCACTACTTTTATTGAGTTCCAGAACATAACAAAATATTCAGGACTGTCTAACAGTACTTCTATGTAATGTTTTAGTGTTGGATTTTGTGGAAGGAAATTCCATCTGGCATACCTTGTCGCTTCTCCCATAACAGATCCAAGATTTTCAGACAGTTCACTCTGCCCCATAAATGACCCTGTCAGAAGAAAGAGAACCGGATAACAAAAAACAATTGCAAGAACCACCAGTCCGGTTTTTGTAAGCATCTTTAATATTCTACTTTTCCTATTCATCCATCTGTCCCCAGCCTTTCCAAAATCCCCATATTAATACGACAAAAATAGCAGTATTTATTACTGCACCTACTGCCAGTTTATCCAGTGACAAATCCCGAAACCAATTATTAAACAAATGCTGCATCATGTAGATACTTTGATCCGGATAATCCCCTGCAACCAAATAAGCTTCCCGGTATACCTTAAAAGAATTAATAAGCGAAATTACCGTGATCGTAAAAAAAGACGATAGAAGATTCGGAAGGGTAATATATAGAAAACACGCCACCTCTCCCGAACCATCGATTTTTGCAGCTTCGTACATTTCTTTTGGAATAGCTGCCAGACTCGCTAACCATAATATCATGCAATACCCCATGTTTTTCCAGACGTAACTAAAGACCAGTACCCAGAAAGCACTTTTGATATTCATCCAGTCATTTCCTGATATGCCAAACAAATTCAAAAAAGAATTTAAAAATCCTTGTGGATCAAACACACCTTTCCATAACAATACAACAGACGCCACCGGAATCGCCATGGGAAATAAAAATCCTATTTTTAAAAGGTTTCCTTTTACAATTTTTTGCAGTATCACCGCAACAAGCAAGGAACTGATCACCAGAATCGGGACACATGTTATAATAAAACGTACCGTATTTTTTACAGCCAACTGAAATGCTTTGTTCTCAAAAACTAACCAGTAATTATCAAGCCCGGTAAATGCTCCTGTTACCGGACTTGAAAAAGATCTTTTTATCACATCAAGATAAGGAAGCAGATAAAAAAGAATTAAGCCACATAAACTTGGCAGGATGAAAAAAAATCCTTTCCATGCTCCTGCTTTTTTCATGTGTTTTTCTTTTCTTTTTTTCTTTGACATTTCCCTCTTCTTACTCCTTCAGATACAGATTTATCTTATCACATACTGTTTGTACAGCGGTTTGCACATCAAGACCTTCATACAATATCTTATCTGCTTGCTCCATCACGGTTTCTGTAACAACTGCATCCACCCGAACCGGAGTGTCTGCTAATTCTACAAACTGCAACAACTCATTAAATTCATCTGTGGACAAAGTATAAAGATCCAGTCCACTTGTATCCTCCAGATTTTTATAAATTGTCGAATAGTATTGCGGAAAATCTGTGACTGCTGCACTGTTTCTCGTGCTGTTTCTATTGATTGAAAATCCCATGGTGTTTGTATTCTGCACTTCTTCTGTAAGATATAAGGATAGAAATTCCTTTGCTGCATCTTTATAAGAACTCCTGCTGTTAATTCCTAACACTTCTGTCGGTATATAATAATTTCCACCACTCTTATTCAAATAATCAAATTGGATATCTGCCTGTTTTCTGGCACTATTTAATTTGATATATGAATCCACATATGCAATCTGCCCTACTCCGGCTTTAGCCTCTCCAAAATATATATCACTTGGAACGTCTGATTCACCGTATGGGAAAATATCAACTGTCTGATTCATAGAATAATCCGATTCGCCCACAATCTTATCCGTTACATTCCCCATCTCTTTCAAACGAAGAAGATCATTATAGTATGCTGTAAGTTTCTCTTCATTCATCCCATCTTTTTCCACCATATCCGATGTGACAAACATATACATAGCTGCATATGGGAAATCCTGCCGGGTTAAAACCGGACTTTCCTGCTGCTCCATCTGATCTATGACTGCTTTTGACGATTCGGCGGAAACCACTTCTGAATTTCCAATGATCACTGGAATACGGAATGTCGTTGGTACGCAGAAGATTTCTGACTCCTTATTATATCCTTCAATCATATTGAAAAAGATTTCATCCTTTTTCTCATTATCAGAAACAGAAAAACCATCTTCCCCCGTATAGCCAACTGTATAGTTGATTGAAATATCTGTATGTTCTCTTCTAAAAAAGGCAAGAGAACTTCTAATCATAGAATTTTCCTTTAAGCTGTATATTTTAAGAACCGTATTCTTTCCGGTATCTGTCTTATCCTTTTCAGTCTTCTTTGTCTGTTCTTTCTGCAGAAAGTAAAGATTGCTTTCACTCCCACTTTTCCCCGCTGTGCAGACAACTATATTTTCACCTTGTACAGCCAGACCGGTAATCGGTTCATTTATGGTGTCAATACAACCACTCAATACTTCTTCATTAATAGCATGAGTGGTTTCATCTTTTTCCACACAATACTTAACGATTCCTTCGCCTTCTGTATATAGCATTTCTGCCAAAGGATCTGCAGCCAGACATCCATAACCTGTCGTTTTTTTCAAAGCTTGTACGAGTTCTTCATTCTCCATGTTCTCCCAGATTTGCTCTGAAAGGTCATATTTCCGAATCTGCTTTGTACCAGTTTCATCTTCCACTAACAGATAAAAGTCCTGTCCACACAAAGCTGAATCAAGATAACTTTCTCCTTCGACTATGTTTATCGTAGACGGCTGTGTATCTTCATAGAGCCGGATAGTTTGGTCTTCTACCACATAGAATTTACCATCCGACGAATATTTATAGAAGGCATTCTGATTTTCTAATTCCGGTAATTGTTCGGAATCTCCTGCCAGTATCCAGTCTTTCCCATTATTTTTACTATCCCATACTGTACGCTCTTCTCCACTCTGTCCAGAACCTCCAATTCTAAGCGTACCGTCCTCCAGATATACTAAGAATTGTATTTTAGAAATATCTTTCGGCTTTTCTATTTTGTCTGCCTGGTATGCAACTTTTGTATCTTTTTTCTCTATTGGATCATCTTCCTTACTCCTACAGCCAATGGTGCTGATCATAAGCATCATTGTTAAAAATATACTTATTATTCTTTTCACTGTTGCTCCCCTTTCACATCGAAAAATCCTCCTCTAATTTGGATATATTAAATGCTATTCTAAAGAGATTTCTTGTTTAGATACACAATTCTCTTCTAAGTAATTCTGAATTTCTGCATCTGTATGATTTTCCTGATAAATATACTCCATTATTATTGTGTTACTATCCTCATCCGGTGTTGGCATATAATACACTGTAACGTTTGACATATTATATCCTTCGATCATAAAACTACCAACTTTATTATGAAGAATTCTGCCATCTGCATCTGTCCAAATCTCTCGGATGCTGTCTGCCTGCTCATACCCTTTTTGTGTATTAGCTTCATCATACTCTTCATTCACAATCATCTCATACGGTGTTAAAGTAATATCTGTAATTTTCCATCCACTCGGACTGACTTTATTTACTTTAACAATTTTCTCCCCAAGATTTTGTCTGTCAACATAAAGCTCAAACTTCAAATCACCGTCTGTCAACAATTTTTCCATTACCCCGGTTTCAACATTTGGATATAAAATACTATTGATCTTTAAACTCCATATAAAATGTTGTGGTATCTCATTTCCATCAAATGGATAACGATTAAAATCAACGCGCATAGTTCCAATAAATGTATGCTCATCTTCATAATGACCTTTAATAAATGGCATATCATATGTATTTTCTTCTTCAATGGTATCCTTAAGAAAATCAGCAGACTGTGTTCCAACCAGATACATCCATTTTCCTTCAGAATCTGATTCATTTGTCGATTTTTTCATTGCTTCCTCCGGAAACCCCTTTAGGGATGTAATCTGAATTGAATATGTCATAGACTGACTCGTGCATACAACTTCTGAAAATTCAAACCTCAGATCCTCTGTAGTTTCACTTGTAATACCGTCTGTTTGAACCGCATTTTTATCATAATCACCACTATACTGGCTTTCGCCCTGCACTTTTTCAAAAATCTTCTTAAAAAAACTACTCTTCTCTGCCAAAACTGGAAGCACTGAAGCATTTGATATTACCAGACTGCCACTCAAAATTATGATTCCTATCAGCGCAGCTATGCGATACAAGAATCTTTGATATGTTTTCTTTTTTTTACACCCTTTGTAAATTTCATCCATACTTTCTGCTACAACACGATTCAGTTTTTCTTCTGGAATAAGTACTTCATCAAATTTCACTTGCATGCATGTAATCCTCCTTTAAAATTTTTTTCAATTCATCCCGAGCCCGGCTTAAATATGCTTTTATTGTCCCTTCGGGTGAATTCATTGTATAAGCAATCTCCTTGATAGAAAATTCACTAAAATATTTTAAAATAATTACAGTTCGATATTTATCCGGCAATTCTTGGATTGCAGAATTCAAATCACAACGTTCCTCTATACTAACTCCTTCTGCTTTGGATGATGTAAGTTCCTCTGAAAAATCCACATAGGACACAATTTTTTTCTTCTTATCATTTGCAACGTTTATTAAAACGCGTGTTATCCATGTTCGAAACCATTCTGGATTTTTTAATGTACTTATATTCTGAAAACCTTTCAAAATTGTATCTCCAACAATATCTAACGCTTCCTGTTCATTTTTCATATAGAGAAACGCTACTCTATATAGATATTTCTGATATTCCGAAATCAATTGTCCGTATGCATCTGGTTTTCCCTTAATTGCCTTTTTGACAATTCGGATTTCCTCTTTTTTGTCCACTCTTTCTCTTCCTCCTTTCGTAAACAACAACATATATAATTTCACGTCAACCCATTCTGTGTTATGTTTACATTTATTAGACGGAAATTTTATTAAAAAGGTTACAAAAATCTCCGGCTACATTTCTGCAACCGGAGCACTTTAATAATTCACATCTATCTATAATTGTTGTAATCAATAGCTTTTTATTTTTCTTACCTCTAGTTATCTTCAATATGTCTCCAGATATTTCTTTGCTTCTTCCATTGAAAGCTCATATTCTCTCTGAACATTATTAAGAGTATCCTCCTCTGAAACATTTAAATTCCGACACGTTCTAATAACTGCTGCTATTCCACGTTCTACACCTTTCTGAATTCCATCTTTCACTCCATCATCATACATTTCCTGTATTGCCTTACACATATCAATCATCTCCTCCTTATGTTCCGCTTCACCTGGTATTTGTTTCATGTTTAGAAAAGCTTTCATTGCCTGACTCGTTTCATAGTCAACGTTCTGAAAGAACTTTTTATTCTCGTTAATGTAATCCGTTAATTCTTCCTTACTGTCCCTATATCTTAGCATAGTTAGTATCACTTGTAAATCATCCGAAAATTTTTCAACATCTTCCAATCGTTCTGCATCTACAAGATTGATTTTATAGTTCGGAAGATATTTCTCCAAAATTTCGTTCTCTTCTTTCGTACTCTCCAACTGAAACATATCATACAGATCAACAGGTCCATCCCACGGCTCTGAACCATAGTAAAAGACTAATGAAATAATCGGTATCAATCGATCCTTTTTTCGAAAT
>OIXW01000012.1_pt1 | contig 51411 bp, 51 predicted proteins | sample 1587951 | NCBI WGS metagenome assembly OIXW01 (sample SAMN03283239) | human gut metagenome | biome: human-associated habitat; material: feces | host: Homo sapiens | place: Peru | collected 2012
ACATTAACTATATTATCACATACTCTTCAATTTTAAAAGAAAAGACTGTTAACATCGAGTTTGTCAACAGTCTGAAGAACCGAAAGGTTCTTTTTTTCATTTCCTAACACTTAGGAAGTTAAATTGAATGCATAAAGCACTCTAAACCATTACAATAAAGGTATGGGGGGGTTATAGTATGAATAATAGACAGCAGCGTATTATAGATATCCTTCATGATTATGATGAATGGGTGACAGGTAAAGAGCTTGCTTCTATGTTGTCTGTATCAGATCGTACAATCCGTTCTGATATTGAGCATATTAATAAAGAGTATGAATGTACTCTTATAGAAGCCAATCGTCGTAAAGGTTATCACTTAGACGAGATGCTGACAAGTGTCAAAGGAATTACGACAAAGTCAGTCATTCCTCAGACATCTCAGGAACGTGTATCTTGGATCATTAAGGAATTATTGTTTAAACAGGAAATCAATCTCATTGAATTACAGGATCGTATTTATGTCAGTGGTTATACGATTGATAATGACTTAAGAAATATCAGACGTATACTCAATGAATATCCTTCTTTAAAAGTGGTACGTGTAAAGAACCACATTCGTTTAGAAGGTAATGAAAATGAGAAACGTTCTGTATATAAGCATCTATTAGAATCAGAAATCAAAGGAAACTTCACAAATATCAGTGCCTTGTCTCATTTATGGAAAGATTTTAATCTCATTGATGTAGTAGAAATCTTTAAGAATGTCTGCGCAAATAATCATTATAAGTTCAAGAATGTCAGTCTTCCTATGTTGATGATGCATGCTGGTATTGCGATTGAACGTATCAGGAATAAGAATTATTTATATGAAACACAGAGTGACTGCACAGGTATTGATTTAGAATATCGTGTCTCAAAGGATTTCTTTGAAGAATTATCACAAAAGTTTGGTATTCCTTATGTTGAAGAAGAAGTCGTTAAGTTTGCTTTCTTATTAGAAGGAAGAGGCAGTCATGTAGACTTAAAAACGGAATCACAACAGTTAGTAGAAGAAGTATTATTAGACATTAAAGATTGTTTTGATATTGATTTTAGAGATGATGAAGAACTTTACAATAGCTTAGTCATTCATATGCAGTCTTTACTTGATCGTATTAAAGTAGATAAACCTAATACAACAGCTTACTTAAAGGAGATTAAAAGACAATATCCTCTAGTCTTTGAAATGGCGATACATGCCAGTGATGTCATTTCTAAAGCTACAGGTAAACCTTTAGTAGAAGATGAAATCTCTTATCTCGCTTTACATTTTGGAACAGCCTATGAAAGACATATCGATACACAGAAATACCGTGTAGTCATGATTATTCCCCATAATCAGATGCTGGCGAAAGCATGTATGGATAAGATTGAAACACGTTTTAGAGAACGTATGGAAATTATTAAAGTATTCCCATTCTTTGAAAATAATATGATTGCATCACTTCATCCTGATTTGATTTTGACTGTTGTACCTTTACAGCATGAATTGTCTATTAAGACAGTATCAATCAGTTTATTTGTGAACTATGAGGATGAAAGTCAGATCTTTCAGGCATTGAATCAATTAGATCGAGAAAAATATCATGATCAGTTCTGTCATATTGTAAAGAAGCTGATTGGACAGGAAACATTCTTTATAAAAAAAGACATCGCATCTAAGGAAGATGCCATTAACTATTTATGTGATAATCTGATTCAGTTAGGCTATGCCACACAAGAATATAAAGAAGATGTTTTTAAAAGAGAAGAGATGGCAGGAACAGCCTTTGTGCAGGGCTTTGCGGTACCTCATGCCATTACAGTACAGCCATTACGTTCTACAATATCCGTCATGGTCTTAAAGAGTCCTGTGAAGTGGGGGAAGTATGAAATACGTCTTATTCTCTTATTATCTATTAGTGAACAGGATAATCAGATGCTGCATACATTTTTTGACTGGTTATCCAATGTACTTATTGATTACAACCAGCTGATGCAGTTTATCGAAGCAGACAATTATCAAGAATTTATGAAATTAATGACAGCGTGAGGTAACATATGAAAAAACAACAACAGACTATTGCATCATTACCAAGACGTTTTGGTGCATACTTATTAGATTGGTATATTGGTGCTCTTTTTACATCATTTCCTATCGCAATTGTATCACAGAAGATTTATGGCACAATGAAGAACCAGAATCTATTAAAATATCCTCATCAATTAGGACTGATTTGTGGGTTATTCGCATTACTAGGCGCAATTATTTATTATGTCATTATTCCTTTAGTGATTAATAAGGGACAAACAATTGGTAAAAGAATATGTCATATTAAGATTGTAAAGAGTGATGGCAAAGATGTAGGCCTTAAAGAACTATTACTAAGAGAAGTATTAGGAGCCATTATTATTGAAGGAGTTCTATATTCTGCAAGTACAATATTACATCAGGTATTACAGATCAGTTTAGGTATTAGTTTGGTAAAGCCGATGATGTATGTTGGTTTTGTGATTACAATCGTGAGTGCTATTTTATGTTTAGTGAATAAGAAAGAACATCTAGCATTACATGATTATCTAGCACGTACTAAAGTAGTGAATTTTTCCTAAATAGAGGAAATCGCATTCACCACCTGAAAATAAATATAAGTTTATACTATGAATTGTGAGATGGAGGAAATCACATGGAAGATTTAGAATTATTAAGTTTTAACATTATTTCTGCCGTGGGTACTGCAAAGTCACGTTATGTACAGGCAATGTATCTTGCTGAGAAGGGTGATTTTGATGAAGCTCGCGCAAAAATAAAAGAAGGAGAAGAAAGCTTTGTGAAAGGTCACGAAGCACATGCATCACTTATCCAGAAGGAAGCATGTGGTGAAAAGACAGTTCCAACAATTCTTCTTATGCATGCGGAAGATCAGCTTATGAATGCTGAAACAACAAAAATCATGGCTGAAGAGATTATCAAACTATCTCAAAGAATTAAGAAATTAGAAGGAGGAGAATAGGATGAAAAAGGTTTATTTATTCTGTAGTGCTGGTATGTCTACAAGTATTCTTGCAAGTAAGATGCAGGAAGTGGCAAACAGCCATAACTTACCTATCAAGGTAGCTGCTTTCTCTCATAACAAATTAGGAGAAATCGTTAAATCTGATTGTCCTGATTGTATTTTACTTGGTCCACAGGTTGAATATCTTTATGACGAAACAGTAGCTAACTTCGGGCACTTAAACATACCTATTTCTGTGATCGACCAGGATGATTACGGTATGATGAACGGTGAAAGAGTACTTAAAAAAGCTATTCTATTAATCAAAAAAAACAATAAATAATAATTAAAGGGAGTACTTAAAGTATGATGAAACAACTTGAAAAGTATTTAATGCCTCTAGCAGAAAAAATCGGACGTAATAAATACTTAATGTCAATTCGTGATGGTTTCTTAGTATCAACACCATTACTTATTGCAGGATCAATTTTCTTATTAATCGCAAACTTTCCAATTACAGCTTGGACAAAATTTTTAGAATCAACAATTATCAATCAGAAAACAGGTGAGACACTTGCTGCATTCTTATCAAAGCCATCTGATGCAACATTCACTATCATGGCAGTATTTGCTGTTATGGGTATCGCTTATTCATTTGCTGGTCAGATGAAGACAAACAAGATCTTCGGTGCTGCCTGTGCACTTATGTCATGGTTCCTAATCATGCCATATTCAATCACTGGTAATGTTGCTGTAGGATCTAAAACTATTGAAGCAACTCTTTCTGGTATCCCATTAGGATGGGTTGGTGCTAAGGGTATCTTCGTAGGTATCATTACTGCTTTCTTAAGCGTACATATCTATGCTTGGGTAGAAGGTAAAGGCTGGACAATCAAGATGCCAGCTGGTGTTCCACCAACAGTTGTGGAATCTTTCTCAGCATTGATTCCAGCAACATTCGTAATGACTTTCTTCTTCCTAGTAAACTTAATGTTTGGTTTCTTAGGAACAAACGTATTCCAGATTATCTTTGAATTCTTACAGACACCATTACTTAACCTTGGTGATACATTAGGGGCAATGGTTGTTGCTTATATCTTCTTACACTTATTCTGGTTCTTCGGTATCAATGGTGGATCAGTAGTAGGTGCTGTATTTAACCCAATTCTTCAGACTCTATCAGCAGAAAACATTCTTTTCTTCACTAAAGGACAGGGCACAGGACATATCATCTGTCAGCAGTTCCAGGACTTATTCGCTACATTTGGTGGATGTGGTTCTACATTATCATTATTAATCGCAATGTTATTATTCTGTAAATCTAAACGTATTACAGACTTAGGTAAACTTGCTTTAGTTCCAGGTATCTTTGGTATCAACGAACCAATCGTATTCGGTTTACCAATCGTATTAAACCCAACTATGCTTATTCCATTCATGCTAGTACCAACAGTGAACATCATTATTTCATACTTCTGTATGGCTCTTAAGATTGTTCCAATCTGTTCAGGTATCAACATCCCTTGGACTATGCCACCAATTATCTCAGGTTTCTTAGCAACTAACTGGGTAGGTGCTGTGTTACAGGCTGCCTTAATTGTGATTGGTGTAATTATCTATATGCCATTCATCAAGGTGCTTGATAAGCAGTACTTAAATGAAGAAGCTCAGGCTCAGGCTGCTAAAGAAGAAGACGACATTGATTTAGACGACTTATCTTTTGACGATCTATAAGAAGGAGAGATGAAACATGAAAATCGTAATGATTTATGACCAGATCCAGTCTGGTAAAGGGATTAAAGATGATCACATGGTACCTTTAGGACTAGTAAAAGAATCATGTGGACCTGCTATTATGATGGAACCATTCTTAAAACAGGTAAATGGACATGTTGTATGCTGTTTATATTGTGGAGATGGATTCTATGAAGCAAATAGTGATGAAGTCAGCCGTAAACTTTGCGCAATGGTAGAAAAAATTAAACCAGATGTTGTTGTATGTGGTCCATGTTTCAACTATCTTGGCTATGGACGCATGGCTGCTCGTGTCGCTTATGACATTAATGAAAAGACTCATTCACATGCTATGGCTGCAATGAGTATTGAAAATGAAGAGACAATTAATGAATATAAAGACAAGGTTCATATCATCAAGACACCTAAGAAGGGTGGTACTGGTTTAAATGAATCATTAGAAGGAATCTGTCAGCTTGCCAAGGCAATGTGTGAACAGAAAGATGAAGACATCGTTGCTTCTAAATATTGTTTCTAAATTAACTTGAGGATACGTGAGGACGTATCCTCTTTCAATAAAAGGAGGATATTAACATGTACGGTATTATTGCTACTTGGAGAATGGCTTTAGAAGGTATTACAAAAGCAGATGAAATGTTAAAGAATCATGGAGATGCAGGAGATGCAATCGTTGAAGCTGTTAAGGCTGTAGAAGATTTCCCATATTATAAATCAGTCGGTTATGGGGGATTACCTAACGAAGAAATGATTGTTGAATTAGATGCGGCTTATATGAACGGAAATACTCTTTCAGTAGGATGTGTTGGTGCAATCAAAGACTTTGCCAATCCTGTAGAAATCGCAAGAAAATTATCTCATGAAAAGGTCAACAACTTCTTAGTTGGTGCAGGTGCTGAAAAGTATGCATCTAAGAATGGTTTTGAAAGAAAGAACATGCTCACTGAACGTGCTGAAATTCATTATCATAATAGATTAAAAGAAATGACTCAGGAAATTAAACCTTATTCTGGTCATGATACAGTAGGTATGGTCTGCTTAGATGAAAATGCAAAGATGACTTCTGCAACTTCTACGAGCGGTTTATTTATGAAGCGCTCTGGTAGAGTAGGTGATTCACCCGTATCTGGATCAGGTTTCTATGTTGATAGTGAAGTCGGTGGTGCAAGTGCTACAGGACTTGGTGAAGATGTCATGAAGGGCTGTGTCTCTTATGAAATCGTAAGAATGATGAAAGAAGGTATGCACCCACAAGCGGCATGTGAAAAGGCTGTTAATACATTCTCTAAAGAATTAATCAAGCGTCGTGGTGAAGCAGGAGATATGTCTTTAATCGCTATGAATAATAAAGGTGAATGGGGATGTGCCACTAATATTGAAGGTTTCTCATTTGTAGTTGCCACTCCAGAGTTAGAACCAACTGTATTTGTAGTCAAGCATGAAGGTGAACATAGCGTGTTTGAAAAAGCAAGTCAGGAATGGCTTGATGATTATATGCGTACAAGAACAGCCCCATTGGTAAGAAAATAATGAATGAAGAAATACTAAAGGCTGTAGATGAGATTGCAGATGAGATGATTGAAGGCATCAAGCGTATTGTACGTATTGATAGTGTAGAATCTGAGGCTGTGAATGATGCTCCTTTTGGAGAAGGTGTACGCCATGCACTTGATGAAACACTCCAGTTGTCTCGTGATCTTGGATTTGAAACAGTTGATGTTGATCATTATATCGGTTATGCACGTTATGGTAAGAGTGATGATTATGTATGTGCCTGTGGTCATTTAGATGTTGTACCAGTAGGTGAAGGCTGGAAACATCCACCATTTAGTGCTTATGAAGAAGATGGCGTGATTTATAGCCGTGGTATTCTAGATAACAAGGGTCCTATTCTTTCATGTCTTTATGCCCTTACTGCTTTAAAGAGACTTGGTATAAAGCCTGAAAGAGAAGTACGTATCATCTTTGGCTGTGATGAAGAATCAGGATTTGAGGATTTAAAATATTATTTAGATCATGAAAAAGCACCTATTGCCGGCTTTACACCAGATTGTAAATATCCTGTTGTTTATGCTGAAAGAGGACGTGCTGTTATTAAAGTAAAAGCTGATTTGGATCATTTGATTACCTTTATGAATAAATATATCTTAAATACACAAAATAAAGGTGAAAGACTTGGTATTGATTATAAGAATGAAGAGTTTGGACAATTAGAAATCCGTAACTATCATTTAACTAAAGAAGATTTCAGCTTTTCTATCAGTTATCCAGCTGGACTTACACTAGAAGAAATACTTGATCAACTTAATCGTATTGAAGGATATGAGTATGAAGTCGTATCTCATTTCAAACCTGTTTATTTTGATAAAAAGGCACCTATGGTAGAAATCATGAAAGAGACATATGAATATGTAACTGGTAATGATGGCACTCCTGTAACGACTACAGGGGGTACTTATGCGAAAATGATGCCTCATATTGTTCCATTTGGACCTTCTTTCCCAGGACAGAAGGGTATTGGACATAATCCTAATGAATGGATGACAAGAGAGGATCTCATTACTAATGCAAAGATTTATGCTTTAACACTTTATCAATTATCTAGAAAGGAAACAGAACTATGATTGAAGTATGTTGTGGAAGCTATAAGGATGGCTTACGTGCATATCAGGGTGGAGCCACTCGTATTGAATTAAACAGTGCCCTTTATTTAGGTGGTTTAACACCTTCAGTGGCTTCTTTAAGATTATTAAAGAGAGAAACAACACTGACTATTATCTGTATGGTGAGACCTCGAGGTGCTGGTTTCACTTATGATGAAATAGAATACAAACAGATGTTATTAGAAGCAGAAGACCTATTAGTAAATGGTGCTGATGGTTTGGCTTTTGGTTTCTTAAATAGTGATCATACAATCGATGTCGAGCGTACAAGAGAATTTGTAGAACTTATTCATAAATATCATCGTACAGCTGTATTCCATCGTGCCTTTGACTGCTGTGATGATCTAGACCGTGCGATGAGTCAATTAATTGAACTTGGCATTGATCGTGTTTTGACAAGTGGGGGTCAGCCTACTGCAATAGATGGAGCAGACAAGATTAAATCATTACAAGAAAAATATGGTAAAGATATTGAAATTCTTGCAGGTAGTGGTGTGAACTATAATAATGCTTCATCTTTAATGGAACACACAAGTATCTCTCAGGTACATTCTTCTTGTAAGGATTATGAAGAAGATCCTACAACTTCAGGCAAGTCTGTTACTTATAGCTATTATACAGGTACACATGCCAATGATTATGAAAGTGTGAATCAGGAAAATGTCGAAAAACTTGTCAGCAGCCTACAAAACAAATAAAAGATATATTATTACATTCTTTGCAGTGCTTTTTTCAGCACTCTTACAGACTTTTGTACTTCAGACATTCTTGAATCCTTCGGACCTCTTATCAAGTGGTTTTACTGGTGTTGCGATTCTGATTAATCGTATCAGTATGCTTTATGGATATTCATTATCTATTTCTACACTTGTGATTGTACTCAATCTACCTGTCGCAATTGTCTGTTATAAGACAATCGGTAAGAAGTTTGTTTTTTTCTCTTTCTTACAAGTTATCTTCTTCAGTATCTTCACAAGAGTATTATCATTTGATCCATTATTTGATGATGTGATACTGAATGTCTGCTTTGGTGGATTCCTTTATGGTTTTGCGATTGCGATTGCCTTGAAAGGGAATGCGAGTACAGCAGGGACTGACTTTATCGCTTTATATGTTTCCAACAAAATGAATAAGTCGATCTTCGAATATATATTTGTCTTCAATACCTTGATGCTATGTGTATTTGGATTCATGTTTGGCTGGATTCATGCAGGATATTCTATTTTATTCCAATTCCTCTCAACTAAAACCATTGATACATTCTATAAGCGATATAAACGTGTCACTTTAGAAATCACTACAGAACATTCTGAAGAATTACGTCAGGCTTATATTGCACAATATCGTCATGGTTTGACTATACTTCATGGTGAAGGAGGGTATAGTGGTCATCCTCTTACTATGATTCATACTGTCGTATCAAGCTATGAAGTACAGGATATTGTGGATTTCATGAAAAGTGTTGATCCTCATGTTATTATCAATATATTGCCAACAGAAAACTTTGTTGGTGGTTTCTATCAAAAACCTTTAGATTAACAGGCTTCGGCCTGTTTTTTCATGCATGAAAAAACCTCTCAAATAGAGAGGTTAGATGCTTAATTCTTCTACAGCACAAGTATTTTCTTCCTTGAAATATTCTTCTGTTTCCGCAATGACTTCTTTTCTAAGCCCAATTAAACCAATCAGGTTAGGAATAGCCATACATCCATTGACGATATCTGCAAGAATAAAGATAAACTGTAATGACATGAATGGACCAATCGCAATAAGAATAATAAAGATAATCTTATAAATCTTGATAGAACGAATACCTGCAAGATAATACATACATCTTTCACCATAGTAGTTCCATCCGATAATAGTTGTAAATGCAAAGAAGATTAATCCAATATTGACGATATATTCACCAATAAAAGGAATAATAAGTCCTCTATCAAAGGCGAGTGATGTGACAGCTGCACCTTCTAAACCACTTGTATTTGCGCCAGTGATTAAAATTGCAAGACCTGTCATTGTACAGATCACCATTGTATCAATAAAAGTACCTGTCATAGAAACAAGCCCCTGTTCTACACATGAATCAGTCTGGGCAGCAGCTGCTGCAATAGGAGCACTTCCTAAACCACTTTCGTTAGAGAAGATTCCTCTACTAATACCCATCTTCATCGCAACACCCATGCCTGCACCAAATACGGCTTTGATATCAAAGGCAGAAGCAAGTACTGTTTTTAATACATGAGGAATCATTGGAAGATGTGTTACTAGAATAAGTACAACTCCACCAATATAAAATACACACATAAATGGAATCACTTTTTCAGCCACTGCCGCAATTCTATGAATTCCACCAATTGTGATAAAACCAACAAGAGCTGTAAGAATAATGGCACTGATCCAATAAGGTACATGGAAAGACAAATGTAACGCATCAGAAATAGATCTCACCTGAGTAAATGTACCAATACCAAGATATGCCACTGCAACACCAAAGAAAGCAAATAGACTTGCTAGAAACTTATTGTGTAAACCTTTTTCGATATAGTACATTGGACCACCTGCAATTTGTCCATTTTCATCTTTTGTACGATACTTGATGGCAAGTACACCTTCGGCATACTTAGTTGCCATTCCAAAAAATGCTGAAATCCACATCCAGAATAGTGCCCCGGGACCACCTGCAGAAATGGCAGTCGCTACCCCTACAATATTACCAGTTCCAATTGTAGAGCTTAAGGCAGTACACAATGCCTGGAAACTAGACACATCACCTTCCTGATTTTCATTCTTCTTGAAAATCAAAGAGAAAGCTTTTTTTAATCTTACAAACTGAATAAACTTTAAATGAGATGTAAAATAGATGCCTGTTCCTAGTAGTAACAGGATAAGGGGCATACCCCATACAAGATTGTTGACTTGAGTCAGAAATTTGGTCATAAAAAAACTCCTTCTAATAAATTAGACGGAATTAATAGTGAAAAGTATAAGTCACTGTCCTTTTACCTGAGAGTGTTACTCCTTCGGTGCTCATTATGAGTCTCTCCAGTGATTCGTCCAATAGCGATCCTTTTACCTGAAATCTTCCATCCTTCGGTGTTCTTACAAAGAATCTCTTTCGCTACTATCATCCGTTCTTTTACAAGAAAACATTATAAACAGAGAACTTTATAAATTCAATGTTTTTTTATTTTTAATGATTTTGTATAATGATAAAAAAGGGGAATGAATTTATGAATATCGTATGTTATGGGGATTCTAATACTTATGGATTTAACCCTCTTGATGGAGGGTGCTATGAAACAAATTGGGTAGATATAGTGAGAGAAAATTTTAAGGATGATTTTGTGGTCAATGCAGGATTAAATGGCAGACTCGCTGAACCTAGACAATTTTTATATGATGTGACTTTGCGACAATATGCACCTATTGGTTTATTGATTATTATGCTAGGGACAAATAATGTAGATCACTTAGAACCTGTAGAACATATTACAGTAGGACTTCATGTGATGTTAAGACGTGCTTTGTCTAAAGCAGAACATATATTACTTCTTGCACCACCTTACTTAAGAAATGATGAAGAGAGATTAAATAGATGCAAAGAACTCAATAAGAAACTCAAAGTTCTTGCAGATAGCTTTCATGCAGATTTTATTGATGTAGAAGATGTGATTAGTGAACTCGCACCTGATGGGATTCACTTAACTGAAACAGGACATGAACAGCTAGGAAAAACAATTGTAGACTATATAAAGAAATCCTTATAATGGATTTTTTTATGTGTCTAAAAGTGCTATACTTCATCATTAGGGGGATTATTATATGACTAAGAATATGACAGAAGGACATCCTTTAAAGCTTATTATGATGTTCGCACTGCCTTTATTATTAGGAAACTTATTTCAGCAGACTTATAATATTGTCGATACCGCAATAGTAGGTCAGACACTTGGTGCGAATGCACTGGCTGCAGTAGGGGCTACAAGCAGTGTACAGTTTCTTGTATTAGGTTTTTGTATTGGTATATGCTGTGGGTTTGGGATACCTATTGCGCAGTCATTTGGTGGTAATAATTTAAAAAGAATGCGTGACTATATTTATCATAGTATTGTATTAACTATTATTATTGGCGTAATGCTCACTGTAGGATGCTGTTTATTATGTATGACTATTATTCATATCTTACAGATTCCACGTGAGATTGTATCACGTTCTTATATATATTTATTAATTATCTTTATCGGTTTACCTTGTACATTACTCTATAACTTATGTTCAAGTATATTACGTGCTGTAGGGGATAGCCGTACACCATTCTTATTTCTTGCTTTTTCTGCATGCTTGAATATTGTATTAGATTTATTCTGTATTATTATCTTAAAGCTCGATGTGGCAGGGGCTGCACTTGCGACTATTGTATCACAGGGAATCAGTGGTGTATTATGTTTGATCTATATGAAGAAACGTTTTACAGTATTACATCTAGAAAAAGAAAATAAAGAAATGAAATCATCCATGGTCAAGAATTTACTTGGGATGGGAGTTCCAATGGGATTACAGTATTCTATTACTGCGATTGGTTCTATGGTCATGCAGGGTGCCAATAACTCTTTAGGTGCGACATATATGTCTGCCTTTGCGGCAGCAGCCAAGATCAAACAGCTCGCTATCTGCCCATTTGATGCCTTAGCGACTGCAGCATCAACCTTTGCAAGTCAGAACTATGGGGCAAAGAAATATGATCGTATTAAAAAAGGTGTCATACAGACTGTTATAGTAGGTATTATCTATGGTGTGATTGTTGGTATCTTATTGATTCTATTTGGTAGAACTTTCTCAATGTTGTTTATTTCATCAAAATATGGTGCAGTACTGGATGCATCCGCAAAATATATTGCCTATATGGGTTATTTCTATTGGGTTCTTTCAATACTCAATGTCTGCCGTCAGACAACTCAGGGAATCGGTTATTCAGGACTTGCTATATTCTCTGGTGTCATTGAAATGATTGCGAGATGTATTGTATCATTGGTATTTGTACCAATCGCTGGTTATACCGCAATTTGTTGTGCAGACCAGACTGCCTGGATTGTCGCAGCTATCTATTGTGTGTTCACATTTAGTTATTGTTTTAAAAAGATTCAAGAAGAATGACGATATTCAAGAGGTGTCATATGATACCTCTTTTTAAATTGTGTATTAAAATAGCTAGGACGACTAAAGCCACACATTTTAGAAATGGTTACAATAGAATAATTGGTAGATAATAACTCAGTGCTATGTACTAAGCGCAATTCATTTAAATAAGCCATAGGGGACGTATGAAGGTATTGAGAAAACAGACTGCAGCATCTAGAACGACAGATGGATACATGATCAGCTATATTCTGAATCGTAATCTTTTGAGATATATTATCTTCTAAATAATGAATCATTTCTAACATCTTATCATAATAGTCTAATGGCTTGGCAACTGGTAGGATCATACTTACAAGATGCACAAGCTCTGATGCAGTAGATAAAATAAGAAATGGATTCATTTCAGGAATATTAAGTAAACCATATAGTTTAGTAATGAGTGCATGGATAGCATGATCATGAATGGTTATATAAGGGGCATGTTCATGATTAAAGAATGAATCAAAATAACGTAAAAGAGATTCATGCATACTAAAAGATTCTCTTTCAATAGAAACAGTCATTAAGTGTGCAGTAGAAGAAAGTCTCGCATGAATGACATGTGTATTAATCATAAAGGCTTCACCTTTATGAATAGTAATTAATTCTCCATTAATTAAATAAGACACATCTCCATGAAGACAATAAATAAATTCTAGAGAATCATGATCATGATAAATCATATCATTTTTTGTATTTTCAATATGCTGGGTATGGATAGGGAACATGAGTAAACTCCTTATAAACGATAATGATATTATTATAAGTATAAAAGGAATCTTAATCAATAAAAATATACGATAATGATATAAATAATAGAAATTATAATAAAAAACAGGAAAAGATGATACAATCGATGGATGTAAACGGTGACATCATATGAATATAAACTCAAAAATATACAATAATGATATTATAAGAACATATAAATGGGTTATATATCTATCAGACATACGATAATGGTATGTTTGTCTAGAATATTAAGAATATGTTATAATTTTGATCAGGGAGCTGATAGGATGAAAGAAGAATTATTTGATGATTTAATACTAGAGAGAGGCTATGAATATGCGCAGGAAGGGGCAGTGGATCATGTACGCAAGGTAGAAGATAGTATATATGCCACTGTTCATGGCACAGAGGATTATCATGTAAAAATAAACGATAATGATATGTCCTGTGATTGTCCATATGCTAAAGAAGGGGCGCATTGTAAGCATATGGCCGCTGTGATGTATTATCTTGACAGTCATCCTGTTTATGATGAAGAGACGATTATTGAGGCTTTAAGTGAGAAACAGGCCAAACAATTATTAAAGAAGATATTAAAAGATCATCCAGAATATCTAGATGATCTGCCTCAAGTAGAAAAGAAAGAACCTGTTAAAGAAAGTGTGGAAGATGCCTTTAGAAATCATCCTGATATTCAATCAGCTCGTGGTTATATTGTGAAATGCATCGATGATTATAGGGATATCGATCTATTGATTCATACCTTTAAGAATTATTTAGAAGATAAGACAGTTTCTAAGCTATTGATTGATTACTATAGTACACTAGATATTCATCAAGCTATTTCTTTTGTGAAATCATTAAAGACAGATAAGCCCTCTATTAGAAAGATGTATCAATCTTACTTAAAGGACTTATACTTAAAAGATAATGATAGAGAATCTTATTTAGATCTATTATGGACACTTGTGAAAGAGGATGGACAGATTGATTTCTATTGTGAATTAAAAAGACAATACTCAAAAGAAGAATGGGAATCTTTAAGAGATGAACTTCTTAAGAATCTACCTCCTCGTGCAAGACTTGATAAGATCTATTTAGAAGAAGGCATGTATGATAAACTTCTTGATTTAGTTATACAAACACCAGGACTATATATTCTTGAAGAATATTATCATGATTTATTAGACTATCCAGAACAGCTATTAAACAAGTATCTAGAAGAACTCAAGCCTCTTATAGGTAAACAGGATATCACTCACTATCTTAAAGAAATAGAAGAGATTCCTGGAGGTATACAGTTTATTTCTTTCAATCATTTGAGAAAATAAGACTTTTTAAGCGTATAAAAAGAGTAGGGAGATATAATAATCTCTCTACTCTCTTAGTTTTTCTAGGTTCATAATAAAGAAACTGATAATAAGCAGGATGCTTGATACCCAGATAACATGAATGGACATTCCTCTAGAGAATAGACCACCAAGTCCAGCACCAAGTCCAAAGAAGAAAATAATTCCATAATAGTAGAATGCACGTCTAAGTGATGCTTTATTATGTGTTTCTGTATAATCAGCAAGGGCACTTGTTCCATTACGAATATTTCCAATACACATTGTAGAAGCATAAGCATAACCACTTACTTTTCTAAATGTCTGTACTTGAAGGGCACAAGAAAATGAGACAAGAATAGTTGCTAGGTTATCTAAATGATGAGGAATAAGTCCTACAAAGAATAGAATCACTATTTCTATCACAAGTATACCTTGTCTCCAATGCATCTTTTGTGCATATTTAAAGCGAGAATGTACAATATCTGCAATAAAGATACCTGATGCAAAGGCGATTAAAGGAAGTAAATACTTTAATGCAGTCATCCATTCTCCGCTCATAAGATGATTGCTTAATAATACGACGTTTCCTGTCTGGGCATTAGAATAAACGCCACCACGTGCAAAATAAGTATAAGCATCCTGAAAGCCACCGGACATAGCTAAGAAGATACTATTTATAAAAGCTTCAGACATCTGTCTTTCACGTAAAAACCATTGAATAAGTTTGTCTTTCATAACATACTCCGTTGTAAATTTAAATCAAATGCATTATACTGAATGAACAGAAATATGTAAAAAGTATTTTTGATATACTGATGATATGATTATTATATGGGAGGGCGCTTATGGCAAACTATGATTATTACAGAATATTTTACTACGTAGCACAATACCAGAGCTTTACAAAGGCTGCAGAGATGTTAAGAAACAACCAGCCTAATATCACCCGTTATATCAATAACCTTGAAAGTGAACTGGGCTGTAAGCTTTTTATTCGTTCAAATAGAGGTGTTAAATTAACACCAGAGGGAGAAAACTTATTTGAACATGTTGCGATTGCACAGGAACATTTAAGACTAGGAGAAAGTGAACTTCAGAAAGAAAAGGAATTAAACAGTGGTTTAATTACTTTAGGTGTCAGTGAGAATGCCTTACGTATATTTCTTTTAGATCATCTAGAACGTTTTCATGAACAATATCCACATGTACGTCTGCGTATCACTAACCATACTACACCAGAAGCATTAGAATCATTAAGAAATGATTTATGTGATTTCTCTGTTGTCACAACACCGATAGACTTACCCCATTTATTACAGGTCTCAGTACTTGATCATTTTGAAGATATTCTTATCTGTGGGAAGAAATATAAGGACTTTGCATCAAAACGTCATTCTTTAGATGAATTCAAGGATACACCTTTTATTTCTCTTACAAGTCAGACAGGTACAAGAAACTTCTATAATCAGTATTTCTTGGATAATGGTGTGTCATTCCATCCAGATATTGAAGTTTCTACAACAGATCAGATCATACCTCTTATTGTTCATAACTTAGGTATTGGCTTCTATCCAAGAAAGCTAGCCCAGCCATACTTAGATAAGGGAGAAGTCTATGAAATCCCGTTGATTCAATCTTTACCACATCGTAAGGTATGCCTAGTTAAGGATCCTAATAAATCACAAAGCATTGCCTCTAGTAAGTTGATTGAATCACTTATACATCGTTAAGGAGAAACTATGACATTACTTGTTTTTATGATAGGTACTTGTTTTGGCAGTTTTATATCTTGTATGTCACATCGTTATATTACTCATACTTCAATACTAGGAAGAAGTCATTGTGATTATTGCGCTCATACACTTCATTTATTAGATTTAATTCCCGTATTATCTTATATATTACTTAAAGGACAATGTCGTTATTGTCATCATAAACTGAGTAAGAACCTGCTCATTCATGAAGTGATTGCAGGTTTTTTATTTGTTTTATTTTATCTGCATGATGGTTTAAATACACTCTATTTAACTCATATATGCACTCTCACATGCTTTTATATTATTTCTATTATAGACTTCCATCTCTATGAAATACCTGATAGCTATCTTCTTATTAGCCTATTAACTAGCTTTAAGATGATATATCTTAAAGAATCTCTCTTGTTTCTACTGTTTCTTATTCTATTTGTATATCTCTTCTATAAAATTGTAGGAAAAGAAGGATTTGGTGGAGGAGATATCAAGATGTTAGGTGTCTGCACACTTTCCTTAGGATTCTATCAGACATTAAGTATTTTATCTATTGCCTGTTTCTTAGGAATCATCTTCTCTTTTATAAACAAAAAGAAGATGATTCCTTTTGGTCCTTTTATTGCGATAGGTTGGTTAACCATATCTTTATTTGACAGTTTCATATTCCTGTAATACTATTTTTGTCATAGGAGGTGTTCTTATGGCATCACTCTTTGAAGAAACATTCAATGAACCTCTTCCTTCAAGACTAAGACCTGATAACCTTGATGAATTTGTCGGACAGACTCATCTTGTAGGAAAAGGAAAAATACTGAGAAGACTCATAGAAACAGATTCTATTTCTTCTATGATCTTCTGGGGACCACCTGGCGTAGGTAAAACAACACTCGCAAGAATTATTGCCTCTCATACACATTCTTCTTTTATTGATTTTTCTGCTGTGACAAGTGGTATTAAAGAAATAAGAGAAGTGATGAAGCAGGCTGAAAACAATCGTGTCTTTGGTGAAAAGACGATTCTTTTTGTGGATGAAATACATCGTTTTAATAAATCACAACAGGATGCTTTCCTACCTTTTGTAGAAAAAGGTAGTATTATACTAATAGGTGCCACAACAGAAAATCCATCATTTGAAATCAATGGTGCCCTTTTATCACGTTGTAAAGTATTTGTCCTCAATGCACTTGAAGAAGAGGATATTGTATCGCTATTAAAGCATGCGATTACAAGTCCTAAGGGATTTGGAAACCTGAAGATTGATATATCGGATGACTGTCTTCACCTTATTGCCTCTTTTAGTAATGGTGATGCAAGAAATGCCTTATCTACTTTAGAAATGGTCATTAATAATAGTGATGAGAAAGATGGAATCATACATGTCACCAAAACCATCATTGAACAATGTACACAGAAGAAATCTCTTTTATATGATAAGAAAGGGGAGGAACACTACAATCTGATTAGCGCATTACATAAATCGATGCGTAATTCAGATCCTGATGCCGCTGTGTATTGGCTGGCAAGAATGTTGGAGGCGGGGGAAGATCCTCTTTATGTTGCCAGAAGAGTGATTCGTTTTGCGAGTGAAGATATTGGTTTGGCAGATCCTCGTGCTTTATCTATTGCGAATGATGCCTATACAAGCTGTCATTATATAGGGATGCCTGAATGTTCAGTGATATTAACGCAGGCTGTTGTTTATATGTCCATGGCACCTAAATCCAACTCTTTATATGTGGCCTATGAAACAGCTAAAAAAGATGCTTTAAAAGAATTATCAGAACCAGTCCCATTAGTCATTCGTAATGCACCTACAAAACTGATGAAGGAGCTGCATTATGGGGAAGGCTATCAGTATGCCCATGATACAAAAGAAAAGATTACGAATATGCAATGTCTGCCTGATTCATTAAAAGACAGGGAATACTATCTTCCAGGTACACAAGGTGCAGAGAAACAGTATAAAAATAGATTAGATGAAATTAAGAAGTGGAGAAAAGAAAATCAATGAGCTATTGTGTTAAATGTGGTCATGAATTAATAGAAAAAGAAAATGGCATAGATGGGATGATACCTTATTGTCCAAACTGTCAGGAATTCAGATTCCCGATGTTTAATAGTGCAGTGAGTGCTCTAGTCCTCAATCCAGAGAAGGATAAGATCCTCTTGATCCAGCAATATGGACGTAAGGATAATATCTTAATAGCTGGATATGTTACTAAAGGTGAGAATGCAAAGCAGGCTCTTTTTAGAGAAGTCAAAGAAGAAACAGGGCTCACTATTTCTTCTTATGAATTCAATGACAATGAATACTATGCACGTACCAATACTTATATTAATAACTATATTGTTGTTGTAGAAGATGAATCATTCCATTGTAATGAAGAAGTAGATTATGCAAAATGGTATGATCTAAAAGATGCAATGAATATCATTAAACCTGATTCTTTAGCTCAGGAACTACTTAGAAGATATTTATATAAGAGAGAACATAATCTTGTCTTCACAAAATAAAAGACGACTATTTGAAGTAGTCGTCAAGTAAGTCATTTTTAATTGTGAATGTAGGATTTCCCATATAACCAGGCGCTACCTCGAACTGATCAAAACAGATGACAAGTTCACCCTTTTTATTAATATAGTAGCTTTGATTCTTAGAAATAGTTTGAAAGCGAGGGTTATCGTTCTTATGACACCAGTACACTTTATTGGTGTCTTTTTTCATGTCTGCTTTCATTTGTCTGAGTATTTCTTTAGAAATCACTTCTTTATATTTATTATCCTTAAAATAAGCAGAAAGAGGAATACTCTTTCCTGTGGATTTATTAATGGTATAATAAACATTCTTTGTATAACTATCTGCCTGTGATTTATGTAATTCTAATTTAAGCGTAAATAGCTGATCTGTATTATAAATCACTTTATGATCGATAGAATAATAGCTTCCATTTTTCTCCTCTTTAGAAATGAAATTCTTAATCGTAGACGCCATCTTATGATTCACTACATCAAGCGCTTCCTGTTTATTATTATCTGCAGTTGTAATCCATGGAACATGGGATTTATTGACATCTATAGTAAATAGGTTAGACAGAGTGAGTCTATTTGATGTATCAGTATCTTTATTGAGTTGACAATTGACTAGTACAAGTATAGTCACAAGGACAATAAAGGAAAGTCCTATCTTTTTCCAAAATGTTAGTTTATGCATAGTATCACCTAACTCACATTATACACAAAAAAACTGTTCTTGCGAACAGTTTACTCACCAAATGAGATACCCACAAGCTTTGCGCTTTGTACAATTTCTCCTTCAGTATCTACAAATTTCAATTTACCTGCAGTGGCTTCTAATGGAATATGTGTGACATGATTTCCTTGTAATACAACATATTCACCATAATGTTTCTTGATGATCAATCTTGCACCTTCTACACCAAAACGTGTAGAGATTTCACGATCATAACTATCAGGATTACCTCCACGCTGGGCATGACCAATACATGATACACGAATCTCAGCATCAATTTCCTGACCTAATTCTTCAGCCACTTCATAAGCGACAGAACGACCATTTCTTGCAAGAACTTTTGCTTTATATTCTTTTCTTTTCATTAAGGCATCTGCTTCAGAAATAGCCCCTTCTGCACAGGCAATAATGGCATAATTCTTTTCGTTCTTTAATGTTTCTTTGACTTTTTTTGCAACTACTTTAATATCATATGGAATCTCAGGTAATAGGATAACATCAGCACCTGCCGCAATACCTGCAGATAAACAGATATGTCCTACCTTATGACCCATGACTTCAATGACGAAGACACGGCTATGACTTGTAGCTGTTGTCTTGATTTCATCTAGATAACGTGTCGCAATGGCTGTGGCAGAAGAATATCCAAATGTATAATCAGTACCCCAGGCATCATTATCAATTGTCTTAGGTAATGCAATCACATTGAGTCCTTCCTGTGATAACATATTAGCACTCTTAATAGAACCATTCCCACCAAGTACAACTAAGCAGTCTAAATTAAGCTTCTTATACGTATTCTTCATCGCTTTAACTTTATCAAAACCATTCTCAATTACACGCATACGCTTGAAAGGACATCTAGAACTTCCAAGAATCGTGCCACCTACATTTAAAATATCATAAAAATCATTAGGCTTCATCTTTCTGTATTTTTCATACATCAAACCTTTATAACCATCAAGAAAGCCGATGATTTCAACATCTTTCACATTTCTATAAAGAGTGAGTGCCAACCCACGCATAGTTGCATTAAGGGCTTGACAGTCTCCTCCACTTGTTAAAATACCAACGCGCATATTATACCTCCCTTATATTTTCTTTTTAAAGAAGTATTCCTGACTATTGATCTTCTCCTGTTTATTCTTTACACGCTTATAAGTACCATCATTTAATAAACGTGATGCTTTCACATTATCATGAAGCATCATGTCAAACATATTAAGAATAGTTTTCTTAATACGAGGATCATGAATTGGTGCGCCTACTTCTACACGTCTTTCTAGGTTACGTGTCATTAAATCTGCAGAAGAAATATAGACTTCTGGATCTTTAGCACCAAAGATGTAAATACGAGAATGTTCCAAATAACGTCCAACAATTGAAATAACCTGAATATTTTCTGTATAGTCCTTTACACCTGGAATGATACAACAGATACCTCTTACAACTAATTGAATCTTAACACCAGCCTGACTTGCTTCTACAAGCTTTTCAATCATCTTCTTACTTGTAACGGCATTACACTTAAATCCTACATAAGCAGGTTTACCCGCTTTAGCAAGTGCAATCTGTTCATCAATCTTTTCAAAGATTCTTGAAATCATACAATGTGGTGCCACTAATAATAAATTCGCATTATGATCTGTTTCACCAAAACATAAATGGGTAAAGAGTTCATTGGCTTCTTCACCAAAAGCATGTTCAGAAGTCATTAAACAGAAATCTGTATAGAGTTTAGAAGTCTTTTCGTTATAGTTACCCGTACCAATCTGAGTTAAATATTTGATGCCATCATCTGTACGATAAGTGACAAGACATAATTTAGAGTGTACCTTTAATTCACTTAAACCATAAATAACATGACATCCAGCACTCTCTAACTGTTTAGACCAGGCAATATTGTTTTCTTCATCAAAACGTGCACGAAGTTCTACAAGTACTGTGACATCCTTGCCATTTTCTGCAGCACGAATCAAGCTCTTAACAACCTTAGAATTTTTTGCAACACGATAAAGTGTCATCTTAATACTGATCACCTGTGGATCACGACTTGCTTCATCTAAGAATCTTAAGAATGGTGCCATAGATTCAAATGGATAAGAAAGTAGGATATCGTGTTTTAATACCTGCTTGATCATTGGTACAGTATTTTCTACAAGTGGAGAATTACGCGCTTCTAAACGCTTATAGAATAATTCTGGATGACGTGATTTTAAATAATCCTGTAAAGTAAATACAAATGAGAACTCTAATGGACTTTCTACTTCAAATACCTGTCCTGAAGATAAATCAAGGAAGTGTCTTAACATATCTACTTCAATTTCTTCAAGACCAGGAGACATTTCCATTCTTAAAGGAGCAAGCTTTCTTCTCTGTTTAATAAGAGTTTCCATCATTTCGCGATAATCTTCATGTTCCTGTAAAGAATAATCATCCTCTTCAATATCAGCACTTCTTATAATACGAATTATAGAAGCATTCTTAACTGTTTGTCCATGAAAAATCACAGGAAGATGCTTTTTCACAATTTCTTCTGCTAAAATGAATTTACCAGGAGTGCTAGGCAAAGCAATCAATCTTTCATCAAAAGCAGCAGAACATGAAACAATACCCATCTTTCTCTTACCCTTTTTACTTTCTAATTGGGCAACAATATAGAGTTCACCATTATTAAGAAAAGGGAATGGCTGTCTTTTAGATACAACCTGTGGTGATACAAGAGGAAGCATTTCCTGAGTGAAATAATGTTCGAGGAATTGCTTATCTTCCTTATCCTTAATATCATCATAACGAACAATCTCTACACCATATTCCTTCATCTTTTCAAGATTTGATGCATAGATCTTATCTCTCTTCTTATATAAATACTTCACCTTTCTCTCACAGGCTTTAATTTGTTCAGAAGATGTCATATTTGTCTTATTCTCTTTTAAAGCAGGATAGAATAAAGCCTGATCAAATAAGAATCCCATACGCACTCTAAAAAATTCATCTAAGTTCGTCTGGAAAATAGAAATAAAAGTCAGACGTTCTCCTAGTGGCACACTGTCATCTTTGGCCTGCATAAGAACACGGTCATTAAACTTTAACCAAGACAGCTCTCGGTTATCTTTATATATATTCATAACTTAATCCTCCTGTATATATACTCATTATAGCGTTAATTCTAGCATTATACTAATAATAGTGTGATTTAGTTTAAATAAAGTTTATGTAAAGTTAGTGTAAAATTTGTTCAATTCATATATTTTGTAAGAAATAGAGTCTGTTTTTTGTGCAGATTTAGAAAAATGACTAAATGAACGATGGTCAGTTTCGTTGACTTTTATCCGTAACATTCTAAAATGAGGATTAGTGAAAGAGAAAGGATGTTGATTATGAATACATTAGATAAAGTATCACATGCCGCTGAAAGAAAAGCGATGGAAGTTGCAATTGACCATATTGTGAAAGGTTTGGATAAGGATCGTACAGGAGAATATTTGAAGCTCATTGACTTGGCTGAAAAGTTCTATGGTAAAGGTTTTAGTAAAGAAAACTATGACGCAGCGAGAATTGCGGTACAGGATCCAAACAACAAATGGGTGAAATATATCAATAGTGTGATTGATGATGCTAACCCAGAATTCATTAAGAAGACAGCTTTGAATCTTGGCTATGAAGCATTCTTTAGAGGTACAAAAACAATCCGTGAAAACAGAAAGAAATACAACTGTAATATCCCTTGGTTGATTCTTTTTGATCCAACAAGTGCCTGCAATATGCATTGTGAAGGATGCTGGAGTGGTACTTATGGACATAAGAGCAACTTAACTTTTGAAGATATGGATAAGATTGTTACACAAGGTAAAGAATTAGGGGTCTATCTTTACTTATTAACTGGTGGTGAACCACTTGTAAAGAAGAAAGAAATCATTCAATTAGCTGAAAAACATAATGATGTAGAATTCGCAATCTTCTCAAATTCTACTTTGATTGATGATGCGTTCTGTAAAGAACTTGTTAGACTTGGTAATATTACATTCTTATTATCAATTGAAGGTACTCCAGAAACAAATGATGCAAGACGTGGTGCAGGTCACTTTGAAGCTGTTATGAAGGCTATGGATCTATTAAAGAAATATGGTATCGTCTTTGGTACATCTATCTGTTATACAAAATATAATGTAGAAGCAGTTACAAGTGATGAATTCTTTAAGATGATTACTGATAAAGGGGCTCGTTTTGGTTTCTACTTCCACTATATGCCAGTAGGAAACAACGCAGTTACTGACTTGCTTCCTACAATCCAACAGAGAAAGTATATGATTGATCGTATTAGATATATCCGTTCTGATGATTGTGATATTGATTTCTATCCAATGGATTTCCAAAATGATGGTGAATATGTTGGTGGATGTATTGCCGGTGGTAGAAACTACTTCCATATCAACTCTAATGGTGATGCAGAACCATGTGTATTTATTCATTATTCAAATACAAATATTCATGATAATTCTATTCTTGAAATGTTGCAATCACCTTTATTCATGGCTTATCATGAAGGACAGCCATTTAATGAAAATCATTTAAGACCTTGTCCAATGTTGGAAAATCCATCATTATTAAGAGAAATGGTTAAACGTACTGGTGCACATGATACAAATATGGAATCTCCTGAAACAGCAGACCACTTATGTGATAAGTGTGAAGATTATGCAAAAGAATGGGCGCCTATTGCAGAAGAATACTGGAAGGATCATCAGCATCCTCATCCTAAGTATGAAAACTATGCACCAAAGAGAATGGAAGAATTAGGATTACATAATGAAGAATAAAGAGGCAGCAGGCAGTCTTTAAGGGCAGTAGATGCTGCCTTTTAGTATGCAAAATAGTTATAACACCTTCCACTATTGGTATTTTACTTTTATATCTTTGTTATTTAAAATGGTGTCATGGAGGTAAATTATGACATTCACAAACAAGGATTTAAAAAATATGATCATCCCACTCTTTTTTGAACAGCTGCTCGTAATGCTAGTAGGTATCGTAGATACTTTTATTGTAAGTTTTGTGGGAGAAAGTGCAGTATCAGGGGTATCTCTTGTAAACTCATTTAATACAGTCTTTATTTATTTGTTTACAGCCCTTGCATCAGGTGGAGCAGTTGTCATCAGCCAATATATTGGACGTAAAGAAAATGATGATACAAATCGTGCATCAGGACAATTATTGATGTTTTCTATTATCTTTTCATTTGTTTTGATGGTTCTTGTCTTGATATTCAATGAATCACTTTTAAGACTCTTATTTGGTCGTGTAGAAAACTCAGTAATGCAGGCCTGTATAACTTATTTAAAGATTTCTGCCTATTCTTATCCTGCTCTTGCTATTTATAATGCAGGTGCTGCTTTATATCGTTCTATGGCTAAAACATCGACAACTATGTATATTTCTATTGCATCTAATATTATTAACTGTATTGGAAACTGCATAGGTGTTTTTGCCTTACATGCTGGTGTGGCAGGTGTTGCCTATCCTTCATTGATTGCTAGAATGTTTTCAGCTATTGTTATCACATTCTTATGCTTCAATAAGACGCTGACTACTTATTATGAAAAGAAGCATATACTTGTATTTGATGCTAGGATGTTGAAAAGAGTATTGAATATTGCGGTTCCTAATGGGATTGAACAAGGAATCTTTCAGCTAGTTAAAGTAGCCTTGAGTTCAGTTGTTGCTTTATTTGGTACTTATCAGATTGCAGCCAATGGTGTTGCCCAGAGCATCTGGTCACTTGCAGCCCTAGTAGGTGTTACGATGGGACCTGTCTTTATTACTGTCATTGGACAATGTATGGGGGCAAAGGATATTGAAGCGTCTCATTATTATTTCAAGAAATTAATGAAGATTACACTTATATTCTCTGTTGTATGGAATGTATTTATTCTCGCAATTACACCATTATTCCTACAATATTATCAATTATCATCACAAACAAAGCATTTGATCTTTATTTTAGTTATTATACATAACCTTTTTAACACTATTGCCTTCCCATTCTCTGGACCACTTTCAAATGGCTTGCGTGCGACAGGTGATGTGAAATATACAATGATTGTATCTGTCTTAAGTACAGTAGTGGTAAGAGGAATACTTTCTATCATATTTGGTATCACATTTAATCTTGGTGTAGTCGGTATTGCTTTGGCAATGTGTGCTGACTGGACAATACGTGCTATTATATTCCAACTACGCTATCAATCAGATAAATGGACACAGTTTACTGTTATTGAATAAAGAGACAATTCGTCTCTTTTTTGTGTATAATGAACTAGAGGTGATATGACATGCAGAAAATTATGATTGTAGAAGATGATGAAATTATTGCATCTTCTATAAAAAAGCATCTAGAAAAGTGGAATTATGATGTGTTTGTGGTCAAGAATTTTGAAAATGTCTTAGAAGACTTTAGAAACTATGAACCATTACTTATATTATTAGATATTTCACTTCCTTACTATAATGGTTATTATTGGTGTCAGGAAATAAGAAAAGAATCAGAAGTACCTATTATCTTTATTTCTTCTACAAGTGAGAATATGAATATCGTTATGGCGATGAATATGGGGGCAGATGATTTTATTAATAAGCCTTTTGACTTAACGGTACTCACGGCTAAGTTACAGGCAATACTTAGACGTACCTATTCATTTAATAAAACACAGAATGTCTTGAATTATCACTCTTTGACTCTTGATTTATTAAAAGGTGTGATTAGTTATCATGAAGACTCTATAGAACTCACTAAAACAGAACTTAAGATCATGCAGATTTTATTTGAACATGCCGGACAGATTGTCTCTAGAGATACAATCATGGAAGCCCTCTGGCAAAGTGAAGCCTTTGTAGATGATAATACATTAAGTGTCAATATTAATCGTTTAAGAAAGAAATTAGATGCTTTTTCTTTACCACAGCTTATTCATACAAAGAAAGGGATAGGGTATCAGTTATATTATGAAGACATACATTAAAGACCATTATCGTTATTATCTTGTTTATCTGGTGATGATCTTCTTGTTTGATCTGATCCTCTTATTATGTGATGTTTCTATTTCATTACTTTATTATCCTACCTGTTTATGTCTATTCTTTGTGATTGTTTATTTTGGCTATGACTATTATAAATATAATAAGAAGCTAAAAGCACTTCATTATGCCTTACATCTTGATCATATCTACTTAGAAAATATACCTGCACCAGAAAATGATTTAGAAGAGTCTTATTATTCTCTTATAGAAAAGATTATCCAGGCTAATAGTGTCCTTAATAATCAGAAGGATACAAGCTATCATGAATTATCTGATTATATGACACTCTGGGTTCATCAGATTAAGACACCGATTGCAGGACTTCGACTACTCATACAATCAGGTGATTTATCTCCGAGACTACTTTCTATGCAGGTATTACGTATTGAACAGTATGTAGATATGATGATGTACTATGTCAAGATGGGACATATGAATCAGGACTTAAAGATTGGTTATTATAAAATAGGGGATATTGTGAATGAAGTAGTCAAGAAACAATCCTTATTCTTTATTCATAAGAAGATTTCTCTTCAACTAGAAGAACTAGATGAAAAAATACTCACAGATGAAAAGTGGACTTCTTTTATTATTGAACAGATCTTATCCAATGCCTTGAAATATACCAAAGAAGGTTCTATTCATATTTGTATGAAAAATCAAACACTCTATATTAAAGATACAGGAATAGGAATTAAGAAAGAGGATTTACCTCGTGTCTTTGAAAAAGGCTTTACTGGTACAAATGGACGTATTGATAAGAAAGCCAGTGGATTAGGCTTATATCTTGTTAAGAATATATGTGATACTCTAGGTTATCCTATTCATATAGAATCTATAATCAATCAAGGAACAACTGTTTCCATTTGTTTTGAGAAAAAAACTCTTATCGTAGAGTAACTTACAAAATTGTAAGATTAGAGACTTATTCTGTAAGGTGAATCAATGGCAGATATGTTTCAAAATAATTAAACTATAGTTGTAACGAAGGAGGAAAACATATATGTCATTATTAGAAGTTAAAAACTTAAAAAAAGTCTATACAACACGTTTTTCATCTCAGCAGGTCACTGCTTTATCCAATGTCTCTTTTTCAGTAGAAGAAGGAGAATATGTAGCTATCATGGGTGAATCAGGAAGTGGTAAGACAACACTTTTAAATATCCTAGCATCTCTAGATACACCAACAAGTGGCGAAGTACTACTTAATGGAGAAGATATTACTAAAATAAGTGAAAGACATATTTCACAGTTTAGAAGAAAGAACCTAGGATTTGTATTTCAGGATTTCAACTTATTAGATACATTTTCTTTACGTGATAATATCTTTTTACCTCTAGTTCTTTCTAAAGAAAACTATGATGTTATGGAAACAAAACTTAAGTCTTTAGCTCCACAGCTAGGTATTGAATCACTACTGGATAAATACCCTTATGAAGTATCAGGAGGACAGAAACAAAGAGCAGCAGTTGCAAGAGCTTTAATTACTCATCCTCAGATTATCTTAGCTGATGAACCAACAGGTGCCTTAGATTCTAAATCTACAGATGATTTATTGAATATCTTTGATCATGTCAATGAAGAAGGACAGACAATTGTGATGGTTACTCATAGTACCAAAGCAGCCAGTTTTGCGAAACGTGTCTTATTTATACGTGATGGACAGGTCTATCATCAGATCTATAAAGGAGATAAGACAAACGAAGAAATGTATCAGGCAATCAGTGATACACTTACACTACTCCAGACAGGAGGTAAGTAATTATGTTTTATTTAAAACTTGCCCTGACAAATATTAAAAAGAATGGAAAAATCTATTTCCCATATCTTATTACAAGTATCTTTACTGTCATGATGTTTTATTGTGTGAAGTTCTTAGGTGGAGATAATGGCCTAAGAAAAGACAGTGAATCAGCAGCCATGATGATGAGTCTTGGCGTGTATGTTGTGACTATATTCTCAGTCATATTCCTATTATATATAAATAGCTTCCTCATGAAGAATCGTAAGAAGGAACTTGGACTCTATAATATATTAGGAATGGAAAAGCGTCATGTGATGTTGATCATCTTTTTTGAAACATTGATTGTTTATTTGGTTTCTTTAGGATTTGGTGTATTAACAGGTGTTCTATTCAGCAAGCTGATGATGCTTATTTTAGTGAAGATATTGGCTATTCATACATCGATTGTATTTAGTATTGATATGAATGCGATTTTAATCACAACTCTTCTCTTTAGTGTTATTTTCTTTGTTTCATTTATGATCAATGCAGCTTCTATTCGTTTCTCTAATCCAATCCAGTTATTAAAGGGTGGACAGGTTGGAGAAAAGGAACCAAAGACAAAGTGGTTGATGACTTTAATAGGTGTCATCACACTAGGTGCTGGTTATACAATTGCCTTGTCGATTGAAGATCCAATCACTGCCCTTGTCTTATTCTTTGTGGCAGTTGTACTTGTTATTATTGGTACATATGCACTCTTTACTGCTGGTTCTATTGTAATTTTGAAAATATTAAAGAAGAATAAGAAGTATTACTATCAGACAAATCACTTCATCAGTGTGTCTCAGATGATGTATCGTATGAAGCAGAATGCAGTTGGACTCGCTAGTATCTGTATTTTATGTACATGTATTCTTGTCATGATTTCTTCTACATATACTCTTTATAGTGGCGTTTTTGATACTGTGAAAAAAAGTGTTCGTGCTGACTATAGTTATAAAGTAGGGAATATGGAAAAGGTGAACATGAATGAAGAAATCATCAACCTTGAAAAGAACATTAAAACATCTCTTGCGTCTAAAAATATCGGTATTTCACGTATGGCTTCTTTAAAGTATTGTCAAGTATGGGCTTCTCAAAATGGCACAGTCTTTACTGCGCCAGGAGAAGGTGGTAATAATAAATTACTCACTATCCTAGGTATGACATTAGCTGATTACAATCGTATTTATAATCATCATGTCACTTTAAACGATCATGAAGTACTTTATAATTCTAATTATCATTTTAATCATGATTCAATGATGTTGAATAATCAATTGTATTCATTAAAGATGGTTAAGAATGATCCTTGGTTTGTGAAGGATGATATTTCGAATATAGATTCTGATAGTATCACATTTGTATTCAAGGATGATGCAGCCTTAAAACAGGCACTTACATTTGAAAATCATTCTGCACCTTCTTATGTCTATGAAGTATTAGTGGATTATAAAGGTGGTTATTTCAATTCCAAGGCAGAAGAAGTTATGCGTAAAACAACTAAGAACTTCACTTTGAAAGTCATTGAAAAGAATGATGGTGAAATCAGTTATTCTAATATGACTCGCTATGATAACTACCAGGTATTTAGTCAGATGTATGGTTCATTATTATTCTTAGGAATCTTTCTAGGTGTACTCTTTATGATGGCAGCCGTATTGATTATGTATTATAAGCAGTTATCTGAAGGCTATGAAGATCAGAAAAGATATGAAATACTGCAGAACGTAGGATTGAGTAAAAAAGAAGTCAGACAGGCTGTATCTTCACAGGTATTGATTTTCTTCTTTCTTCCTCTTGTAGTTGCTGTGATTCATATGTCCATGGCTTATAATATGATCTTAAAGATGTTTAAGGTAATGATTCTTAATGCCCCTCAGACATTTATTACATGTACCGTTGTATCAGTAATCGTACTTACTATTTGTTATACTATTGTTTATTTCTGTACAAGTCGTACATATTATAAGATTGTGAAAAAATAAAAAAGGCTTTCGAGCCTAGACTGTTGACTAAACTAAATGTGTTGACAGTCTTTTTTTGTTTTATTATTAAGCTTCTCCCTTTACAAGGGATGCATAATCTCCTAAAATGATTATTAGATCATTATTCAATTTGTGATCTCCTTTCGCTTTGAGTTAATATGAGCAATTAATGAGACAAGTGGAAGGTTTTTTAATTACACAAAAATTATAGAGTCAAAATAAAAAAGGCTTTCAAGCCTTTTTTAGTAGTTTAAGAAGTAATCGTTGATTACTTTTTTATCTTTTGTGACAGTTAAAGAAAGCATTAATAGAATACGTGCTTTATAAGGAGATAAATTATTAGCCCCTAAACATACATGCTTAGGATCAAAATAATCATCCTGGAAAATAATACTATTTGTAACACGGCTCGCACGTACAAACACAATACCCTTATTTGATAATTCTTCAATACGCTGACGCCATTCCTTAGAATAGTTACCACTACCTGTTCCTACAATCACAATACCTTCATTATTTTGTGCGAGGAAATCAAGAATATCAGGAGAGGCACCGACATAATAATCCGCAATAGCTACATTGGCGAGATTATCAATTGGTTTACGGGAAAAGACTGAATAAGTTGTATGTCTTTTTAATGGCTGAGAAGAGAAGTATACTTCATCATCCTTCATATAACCTAGATTTGCGAAAGCTCTCTGGTCAAAGGCATCAATCTTATAGTTACTGATCTTCTGGATATCTCTACCAGAGAAGATAGTACTTGAGAATAAGCACATTACACCGCGACCCCATGCTTCGCTATGACTTGCAAGCATAATAGCCTGGAATAAATTAAATGGTCCATCTGCACTTGTCGCAGTCGCAGGGCGCATCGCACCTGTTAAAACAACAGGTTTTAATGTATTGACTGTTAAGTTCAAGAAGTAAGATGTTTCTTCCATTGTATCAGTCCCATGAGTCACGACAATCCCATCAATATCCTGCTGATCAGCTAGCTTATTAATATGTTCAGTTAAGATGAGCCATCTTTTATCATCAATTTCATTAGAATCAACAGAGAAGAGATTATCTAAAACGATTTCTACTCGATCTCTTATATCTGGAATAGAAGATAGCACTTCATCTACAGAAATAGTACCTGCTTCATAATTTGTCGTTTTACCGGCAGCACCACTTCCGGCAATCGTACCACCTGTCGCAATAATCGCAATTTTTTTCTTTTTCATATTTTTCTACACCTCGTCAATAATTATATTTAAAACATTTCTTGAATGCAATAATCCTATTCACTATGTTCTAGAATATGTTTCAATATTTTAGAATTTTTGACAGAAACAATTCCATACTCATATTCGACAGCCTCTTCTTCCTTAAACTTCTTCATAATGCGTGATACAGTCACTCTATTCATATCCAAACATCCTGCAATATCTTCATGGGTATAAGGAATGGACTTTCTTCCATTATCTGTTTCAATAAGAAGGAAATCAGCCACTTTTTGTGTACTATTATAATTCACTAGTCTTTCAATTGTATGTGTTAAATAGTTGCATGTAGAAGTCAGATGTTGAAGCATAAGAATCATAAGGTCATTGTTTTTCTGTAATATAGGCATCAAGTCAGTAATATGACAACGAATAAATTCTGCATCAGTAATCGTTGCCATATTGGCTTTACGGACTGAATGATTTAAAAAGGATCCATCACCAAAAATACGTCCTTTCTTTAATACCTCTAAGGTAATCTGTTTTCCCTGTGAACTGCTTAAATAAGCACGCACACGTCCCTTGATTAAAAGATAGATATCATTCGCATCATCGCTTTCATAAAAAATGACTGTCTTCGAAGGTAGAACACAACGTTCACCGACTGATTCAAATAAATAAAAATAGTTTTCTGGAATAATGATATTCATATGTCCTCCATTGTAGCCTAGGCTACTGTATTGTCTCTCTTTTCTATTATAATGGTTGAGGGTGATGAAAATGAAGCAAAAAGTATTATCAATGGTAAAAATTTTAGTTGGTGTCGCTTTGACTGATATAGCACTTGGTATGATTATATTACCACAATCCTTCGCTGCAGGAGGCGTAACAGGGCTATGTGTTATTATTAGTAAGATGATTCCACTACCAGTCTCAATTCTTGTATTAATTTGTAATGCGATATTATTTATATTAGGTTATATATTTATTGGTAAAGAATTCATTTTCAAGACATTGATTGTCAGCATTATCTTTCCATTTGGACTAGATCTATGTCAGAAATATAATTTCTTGGCTGAAATGAATTCTGATCCTTTAATGAGTGCTATTCTTGCAGGTATATTGATTGGAGCAGGGGTAGGACTTGTACTTCTTGGTGATGGTTCTTCAGGTGGTTTTGATATTATTGGTGTCATCTTGCATAAATATTTCAAGGTGCCTGTTTCTATCGTTATGAATGTATTTGATATCACAGTTATTTTAATTCAGGTGGCATCTAATCCATTTATGAAGAATGTATATGGTATTCTTGCGATTATGATCTGTACGATGACAGTCAATAAAGTATTGGCTTATGGTCAATCACAGTGTGAAATCATGATCATGAGTCATGAATATGAAAAAATCAGAGAACGTATTTATAAAGAAATTGATGTTGGATTGACTTTATTAAAAGCAGAAACAGGTTATTTAAGAGAAGATATGCAGGTAATTCTTGTCGTTACACAGTATAAGAAGATTGCGACTATCAAGAAGATCTCTGTAGAAGAAGATCCTACTTCCTTTGTATTTGTGAGTGATGTTCACTCAGTCATTGGAAAAGGCTATACATTATCACGTTAAGACCTTCGGGTCTTTTTCTTTTTGTGCTACAATAGATACAGGTGATGAATATGTTAGAAGAATTAATGATGAAGATGATTGAGTTTGATAGCGGAGACCCTAAGCGTATCCAGCATTTTATAAAGGTACATTCTTTTTCTAAACTCATAGGAGAAAAAGAAGGATTAGATGCACATACTCTATATGTTTTAGAAGCAGCCAGTATCTTACATGATATTGGAATACGTGTATCAGAAGAAAAATATGGTTTTCAAAATGGAAAGTTGCAGGAACAGGAAGGTCCTGCACCTGCAAGAGAAATATGTACTTTTCTAGGATTTAAGGAAGAAGATATAGAAAGAATATGTTTCTTGATTGCCCACCATCATACATATACTGATGTAGATGGGATAGATTACCGTATTCTATTAGAAGCAGATTTCTTAGTTAATGCCTTTGAAGGCAATGCCTCTATTGAATCTATCAAGCATGCCAAAGAAAGTTTCTTTGAAACACAAACAGGAAAGCATATATTAGACACAATGTTTTTAAAGTCATAGGTTTTCTATGGCTTTTTTTGGAGGATTATTATGTGTGGACGTTATTATTTAGATGAACAATTAAAATATGATTTAACACGCTGGGTCATCATTCCTGATGGACATATATTCCCTTATGGTGATATTCATCCTGGAGAAGAAGGCTTTATTATATTAAAGGGGCATTATGGTGATTATAAGACATGGGGCTATCCATTAGATAAGAAGCGTGTCTTTAATGCACGTATAGAAACAGTATTAGACAAGAAGATGTTTAAAGAAGATGCAGTTAAAAGAAGATGTATTATTCCAATTAGTGGCTTTTATGAATGGGATGCATCACATGCTCAATATCGCTTTACTAGTCATCATATTCTCTATCTTGCAGGAATCTATCATGATGACTATTATACAATTCTCACAAAAGAAGCAGAAGACATCATGTCAGGAATACATTCAAGAATGCCAGTTATCGTATCTTTTGAAGATATAGACTTATGGCTTAATGAAGGAAGAGTATACAAAAAAACCAAAGACTCTTTAGAAGTCCTTGGTTCTCATAAACAAATGTCGTTAGATGATATCAGTGACATCAATCCATGATTCCTGATGGGCATATTTTTCTAGTTCTGGAATAGTGAGCTTAATAGCACTATTAGGGCTGCCACATGCTGGATAAACATGATCAAAACGTTCTAGAGACTCATCAAGATAGACTTTAATACCTTCTTTTAATCCAAAAGGACAAACACCACCTATTGGATGACCAGTGAGAGATTCTACTTCCTCCCCATGAAGCATCTTGGCTTTCTTGTGAAAAAATGATTTATATTTCTTATTGTCGATTCTTGCATCTCCGGCCATTACAATCACAATGACTTCATCCCCAACATGAAAAGACATTGTTTTCGCAATTTCTTGTTCTTTACAGCCAATAGCTTGTGCTGCAAGTTCCACAGTTGCACTTGATACAGGAAACTCTACAATATGTGTATCCATATTATACTGCTTGAAATAATTCTTCACTGAATTCAAAGACATAATAACTCCTCCTATCAACATACTAACTAGATATGTTTATAAGGATTATACCATAAAGGCTGAGTTTTTCAATAAACTCAGCCTTTATTTTCTTCTTGGATAGAAAGAATCAAAGCGCCTAATAAGCCATATTCTTTGAAATGTTCAATAAAGTGGATATCTGGAAGATATTCTTCAGGAAAGTATTTCTTTAATGATTCTCTTAATTCATGTTTATTTGTATATTTAGATGAGACAATCAATATCTCTGGATCATAGATAGAAATCACTGCAGCTGCCTGATAAGTAAGGAATTCTAATTGATCTTCTAATGTTTTGTTGAATTGTTCTTTATTAAATGGAAGGAATCTGGCTTCTCCTGCAATTTTATGGGCTCCTTCTATTAGTTGTCCTTTAAAAACAGATCCTATACCACAAGGACATCCTAGAGATACTTGATAGAGGAATGAGATTGTCTGGTATTTGTTTTGTGAAATATAATAACCAGATACGAGTGCATTGACATCATTGAATAAATAGAAACGACGATTTGGATAACGGTTATTCAGCGAATCTAAGACATTAATTCTTTGATTATGGAAGTCCATATAACTATCATGAATCACTCCTGGAAGGCTGATGCCTATAATAGGAATATCAGGATGAAAGAGTAGTACAGTATCTAGAATATCAAAGAGGTCATTGACCTGGAAATCAAACTTAACGACTTCATTATCTAATAGTATTTTATTATTAGGATCAAAGACACGATAAATCATTCTTGTACGATGACTTGTACGCACTGTTGCGATTGTTAAAATTTTTGTTTGATGGGGTGCAGGACGACTGATGACAGGTAAACGAGCCGTAGTTGGATGACGACGAGACGATAAATGTTCATCTAAGAATTCTAATAAAGCACCTGCATCATACTTTGCGAATATGGCAGAAGGAATAGTCAATACTATCTTGTTTTTAAAGCATGTTTCTAGCTTTGGCTTTCTAGAACTTACTTGCGGTGCTACGAGAATCACATCGTAATTCTTTGCGATATCATAGAGTTCATGATAAGCAATCGCATCAAATTCATAATTCTTAGATAAAAGAACAGCGGCTTCACTTAATTGTGCGGCAAACATACCAGTAGTGAGACCACTTGTACATGTTAAAAGAATGCGTACAGGGGGTTCGTTGATTAGCTGTTTAACACATTGAAGCATTTCTTTATATAAAGAAATGGCATGACTTATTGTATGCATCTGAAAATGAAGATAGAATTCTATCTTATCAGTCACTAGATTAGTCACTGATAATTCAATCAGGTTATGGTCATTGAATATTACTTCAGCATGACAATAAGGAGTTGAAATAATGATTTTCTTACCTTCTTCTTTAATCTCACAGCCTTCAATAGACTGAATGAGAATCCATTCCTTAAATAATAACGTATGTATATCTCTTAAAAATTCATCCATGATAATCACCTCAATAAAAGTATATCAAAACAATATTAGAAATAGAGAATTTTTGAATAATTGAAAAAAGATGATAGATTCTTGTCAGGAATCTTTCTAAAGAATAAACAGAATTAGAAAATAATGTTTCTTTAGGCATTCTTATACTATAATACTTAAAAGAGATTACACTATAATCAATTGATATAGGAGAAAACATATGGGTAAATATTTATTTTTTGATATAGATGGTACACTACTTAGTGATGTGACACATAAGGTACCTCAAAGTGCTATAGAGGCGATTAAGAAAGCAAAAGAAAATGGGCATCATTGTTTCTTTTGTACAGGAAGAAGCTATTTTATGACAAAAGAAATATCTGTGATAGGAATAGAAGATGCAATCATTGCGAATGGTGCAGCAGTGGTACGTAATGGACAGCCTGAACTACAGAAAGTTATTTCAGAAGATGTGACAGAAAAAACACTTAAACTCATTGAAGAATTAGGTGGAGGCTATCAGATCATTGACTGGAAGAATGGTTATCAGAATCCTTATACACACGCTATGTTTATGGAACAGTTCAAAAGGGAATTTGATGAGCCTGTTGAAGAAGTGTTCAAGAAAAAGAGTATGAAAACAATGGATGAAATAGAGAATAATCCAGTTCTTAAGATTGATGCGACTTTTGATACAGTAGAAGCAGCGAAAAAGTTTATGAATGCATTAGATCCAAGCCTCACTTTTATACCAGCGGGTGGCTATACTTCTACTTTTGGCGCAAAAGCAGGAGAAATGATGTTGAAAGGTGTATCTAAGGGAGCAGCTATTAAAGACTTTATGGAAGCGGTGGGTGAACCAATTGAAAATGCCTATGCATTTGGTGATTCTACGAATGATATAGAAATGTTGGAAATGGCTGGTACTGCCATTGCGATGGGTAATGGGGCTAATGAAGCCAAGGCTGTGGCTGACTATATTACAGATACAGTGGACGAAGATGGTTTATACAATGCGATGAAGCATTTTGATTTAATATGATATATTATGGAAAAGAATGCCAGATATATGGCAATCAAGATGCAGATATTTATATTTATTGTTTCTTTCATGACTGTACTTCTATTATTGAATCTTTTAAGGAAGATTATTGTTTAATTGCGCCAGTCATCAAGGATTGGAATAGTGAACTCTCTCCATGGGAAACTGAAGGGTTTAGTGGAAAGGGTGAAGAACTTGAAAAGTGGATTCTTTCAACTATGACTTCTTCTCATCATTATATTATTGCCGGCTATTCACTGGGTGGTTTATTTAGTTTATGGATGTATGGAAGACATGAAGCTTTTATAGGATGTATCAGCTGTTCTGGTTCCTTATGGTATCCAGGCTGGACGAGCTACCTTCATACTATAAATAGACAAGGAACTGTATACTTAAGTTTAGGAAGAAAAGAATCAAAGACAAAGAATAAGTTAATGTGTACAGTAGGATACAATACACAGCAAACCTATAACTATCTTAGTCTTAATAACACATGTATATATATAGAAGAGAATGGGGGTCATTTCACTGAACCTGATCTTAGAATGATCAGAGGTTTTAAATGGCTTTTTGAAAATTTATCTATCTTTTTTGAATAAACTATGTTAGAATACACAAGGTCGCAAAGACATTTTAAAAAATTATGCGATTATGCCCATTAGAAAATGATTTTTTTGATTGACTTATAATCTCATTTTCATTATAATGGGTGATGCAGTTATAGAGGGTGATCAAGGTGAAATGGAATCGTAACTGGTTAGTCAAACAGAAAAATGGAAAATTTGATTTCGAAGAAACGATAACGTTTCCTAAAGAAATGTTCTATAACTTATCTCGAATCAATGATTTGAAGGATGTGGAAGTTACAGGATCAGGCAACTTCAATAGTAGTGAAGAACGCCTCTATGTAACATACCATGTTCAGGGAACAATGGTTGTTCCTTGTGCTATATCATTGGAAGATGTCGATTACCCATTTTCTATTGATACAGATGTTGTGTTTGCGTTTTATAAGCCTGATGAAGACGAAGATGTTGTAGAAGCAAGAAAAGATGTTGCTGATCTTACTTCTGTGATATTCCAGGAAATCATGATGGCTATTCCAATGAGAGTTGTGAAGGAAGGCGCAAAGATGAAAACAAGCGGCTCAGGCTGGAAGGTTATGGATGAAAGCGAAGTAGTCGCAAAAGAAGAGGATACAATCGATCCCCGTTTAGCAAAACTCAAAGATTATTTCAAGGATCAGGAATAAGGAGGTAGAACAAGATGGCAGTACCATTTAGAAGAGTATCAAGTACAAGAAGAGACAAGAGAAGAACTCATGACAAATTATCAGCTCCTGCAGTTGTTAAATGTCCAGAATGTGGTGAATTCAAATTAGCACATAGAGTTTGTGGTCATTGTGGTTATTATAATGGCGTTAAAGTTAAGGATGTAAAATAATTCCTTAGAGAGATGAAAATCTCTCTTTTTTATTTTCAAGAGGATTTTTAGCATTTTATGCTAGAAATCCTTTTTTTATGTTTAAATTCCATAAATTTCTTGTCTGATTGTGCATTGTAAGTCTATAATAGTGGTAACAAATGTCAAAATGTGGATAATTGTGGAAAGGAATGGTGAGTAAGGTATGTTCTTTGGTGAATTTCAGCACAATCTAGATACTAAAGGCCGTTTGAGCATCCCTGCTAAATTCCGTGGAGAATGCGGAGACCATGTCTATATCATGAGAGGCCACGAAGGCTGTCTAGATCTCTATACAGAAGAAGGCTGGCAGGCTTATTATGCAGAATTGAAGAAGCTATCAAATAAGAAGAAAGAAGAACGTGCTTATTTACGTATGGTGACTTCACGTATGAGCTGCAGTGAATTTGATAAATTAGGTCGTATCAATATTCCCCAGGTATTACGTACACATGCTCATTTAGAGAAAGAGTGTACTATTGTTGGTGCTGGTGAACATATTGAAGTATGGGATACTGCTAAATGGGAAGCATTCTATGATGAATATGATGATCAGTTTGATGACTTATCAGAAAAAATATCAGAAAATGAGGAATGATAAATATGTTTGAACACTATAGTGTATTATTAGATGAAACAATTGATGCATTGAATATAAAAGAAGATGGTATTTATGTAGATTGTACTCTAGGAGGAGGGGGACATAGCTCTCGTATTCTAGAAAAACTTACTACAGGACATTTATATTGTTTTGATCAGGATACCAATGCGATAGAAGCGGCAAGAGAAAGATTGTCAAAGATTTCAGACAACTTTACTATTATTCATGCAAATTTTAAGGAAATTAAAGCAAGACTTTCTATGGAAGGTGTTTATAAGGTAGATGGTATTGTATTTGATTTAGGTGTCTCTTCTCCACAATTTGATAATGCGGAAAGAGGATTCAGCTACAATACAGATGCAAGACTCGATATGCGTATGAATCAGGAACAGCCTTTAAGTGCTTACGAAGTAGTGAATAACTACTCTTACCAGGACTTAGTGACAATTCTTTATAAATATGCAGATGAGAAGTTTGCGAAATCAATCGCAAGAATGATTGAAAAGGAAAGACAGGTAAAACCTATTGAAACAACCTTTGAATTAGTAGAGATTGTTAAGAAGGCCATTCCTGCCCGTGCAAGACGTACAGGTGGTCATCCTGCAAAACGTACATTCCAGGCGATTCGTATTGAAGTGAATGATGAATTAAATGTCTTTGAACGTGCATTAACTGATTCATTAGATCTACTTAATGTAGGTGGACGTGTGGCAGTCATCAGCTTCCACTCATTAGAAGATAAGATCACTAAATATATGTTTAATGAAAAGACTGCAGTCCCAGACTTACCAATGGGTATGCCAGTTATCCCAGAGGAATACCAGCCTCATTTCAAGAAGGTAACAAGAAAGCCTATTGTGGCAGATGAAAAAGAATTATCAGAGAACAGACGTTCTCATTCGGCTAAATTAAGAGTGATAGAAAGGATACGTGATGAATAATGAAAAGAAGAAAATCAAGATTTTTAAAGTTTACTGAAGTGTTGCTTGCTTTCTCTTTTGTGCTATTTTTGGTGGGTAGTATTTATTTGAATTCTTATGAATCTCAGCTTAATGCAGATATCAAAGAGACACAGGATGAAATTGCAGAAGTTCAGTCAGATATTGATGCTTTAGAGATGTCTAAGCAGGAATTGGCTTCTTTCACACGTATGAAGGAAGTTGCCACTAAGAAAGGTTATGATTATCAGCCTAGTTCTGCAGCAGCTGCAGTTGTAGGAGCTGAAGAATAATGAAGAGATCTAGAAATAGAAGCGCCCAGGTTGTTATGCTTGCCTTTCTCTTTATGATGATATTATTAGGTATCAATGTCTGTTACTTATGTACAACTGGTAAGACAATGATCAGTAATGTTAATGTGCGAGACTTTGCGAAGAATCGTGGAGGAGGACAGGTGACTAAGGTTGTTCAAGCAGCCCGTGGTACTATTTATACAAGTGATAATGAAATTGTGGCTTCTGATGTCAAGAAGTACAAGCTAAGAGCTATTCTTGCAAAAAGATTAGATGCAAAAAAGAAACCACAATATGTTGTGGATAAGGATAAAACGGCTGAGCAGCTTGCACCTATTTTAGGTGTATCAAAAGAAACAGTTTTATCTCGTTTAAATCAGAATACCTATCAGGTAGAATTTGGTAACTATGGACGTAATCTTTCTTCTATCACAAAAGAAAAGATTCAGTCATTGGGATTACCAGGTCTTGAATTTGATGAAATCACATCTCGTAATTATCGTTTTGGTGATTTTGCAAGCTATGAAGTAGGATATGCAGCTGTTGCGGCAGAAACAGATCCTTATAATATCATCGGTCAGATGGGTATTGAAAAGAGCTACAATAACTGGCTTAAGGGTACAAATGGACAAAGAATCTACTTAGTAGATTCTAAACGTAATACGCTTCCTAATGGAGTTATTTCTGATAAGAAGGCAGTAAGTGGAAATGATGTCTATTTGACAATCAATTCTACTCTTCAGACAGAATTAGATTCATTAATGAAAGATATGCAGGAAAATACAAAAGCCACTAAAGCCTGTGCAGCTGTTATGAATGCGAAAACAGGGGCTATTCTTGCAGTCTCTAACTATCCTTCATTTGATCCAAACAAACGTGATTTCACAAACTACAATGATACATTCCTCAATGAAGCATTTGAATGTGGTTCTGTCTTCAAACCATTTGTTTATGCTAATGCCTTAACAGATGGCGTATTAGACTTAGATAGTAAGTATGAATCAGGGGATTATAATTATGTCTCTAATGGTCGTGTGATTGCGACAATTCATGATCATAACAGAAGAGGATGGGGACGTATTACTTATCGAGAAGGTCTTTATCATTCTTCTAATACAGCTATTTGTCATATACTTGCGGAACATACAAATATGTCTAGCCTCATTGAAGACTATAAGAATCTTGGATTATTCCAGACAAGTAAAGTAGATGGTTTATTCTCTGGTAGTGGTGTAAAGGGCTATGATGGTAAAACAAAGAGTCTTGAATATTTCACTACAGGATTTGGTCAAGGTTCTTCAGTGACTACATTACAATTATTAAGAGGCTATTCTGCTTTTGCGAATGATGGTCGTACAGTAGAACCATATTTAGTGGAAAAGGTTGTTAATCCTACAAATGGTAAAACACTATATAGTGCGAAAACATCTTATTCTAAGAAAATCTACTCTACTGATGCAGTAGCGCAGATGAGAACACTATTATATGGTGTTGTAAATATTGATGGGTCTACAGGTCGTGATTATAGAGATTCATCTGTAGAAATCATCGGTAAGACTGGTACGGGTCAGATTGCAGAAAATGGGGCTTATTCAGCTTCGAAGCATACGCATTCCTTTGTGGGTATGGCACCTTATCGTGATCCTGAAGTAGAAGTCATTGTCTGGTTCCAGAATGAAAGCAGTGGAACAAACTATTCTGGAGAACTTGTAAAGAGTATTACTAAATCAGCGCTTAATATCTTAAGCAAAGATACTGAAAAGGTTAATACATCACCTTATGTGTTAAATAACTATATGAACCAGAGTACATCTTATGTAGGTGGTATCTTAAAGAAGCATTCTTTAACACCAATCTTGATTGGTGATGGTTCTACTGTCATTGGACAGTATCCATCAGGTACTACAGAAGTCACAACAGGCTCTAAAGTGCTCTTATTAACAGATGGACAGAAATATACAATGCCTTCAATGCTTGGCTGGTCTCGAAAAGAGGCAGAAGCCTTTGCATCATTGACAGGTGTTGAAATTAAAATGAATGGTTTGGGCTCTATTTATGCACAAAGCATTACTAAGGGAACTGAATTAAAACAAGGCACTGTAATTGAGCTCTATGCGAAATAAGTGACATTGTATTTACACCCATATTATGCTACACTTGTGGGGTAAAATAGAGGGAGGACATTTTCATGTTTCTATTAATGATCAGTTTTATTGTGGCATTAGCGCTTGTACTTGTCGCAATGCCTAAGGTTATACCTTACTTACATAAATTAAAGTTTGGACAGGTAGAAAGAGAAGAGGGACTTGCTTCTCATAAGAAAAAGGGTGGAACACCTACAATGGGTGGTGTGGTATTTATTATCGCTACAGTCATTGCAGCTTATATCTGCCATTATCAAAACTTCATGAATCCATATGTAAACCTATTAACATTTGCATTAGTAGGATTTGGTCTTATTGGATTTATTGATGATTACTTAATTGTTGTACAGCACAGCAATAAAGGCTTAAAGCCAAGCTATAAATATGCGATGCAGTCAGTGATTGCGATTGCATTCTATTTCTTAGCTAAAGCTTATTTACCTAATTTCTCTACAGAAATTATTATTCCTATTGCACATGTAAGTGTAAATCTTGGATGGTTCTATCCAGTCTTTGTTTATTTCATGTTTACTGCTGAATCAAATGCAGTGAACTTAACAGATGGATTAGATGGACTTGCAACAGGTCTTATGATTATCGCATTGACACCATTTGTCGCTTTCGCAATTTTAAGTAAGAATGTAGAAGCAGCTATTTTTGGGGCAGCCTTAATGGGTGGTCTCACTGGATTCTTAGTATTTAATGCCCATCCAGCTAAGATCTTCATGGGTGATTGTGGTTCTCTTGCATTGGGTGGTATTCTTGCAGCATTTGCAGTAATCACTAAACAAGAATTACTTGTATTAATTATTGGTATTGTGCCATTAATTGAAACATTATCTGTATGTATTCAGGTTATTTCATTTAAGACTAGAGGTAAGAGAGTCTTCAAGATGGCACCTATCCATCATCATTTTGAAATGTGTGGATGGAGTGAAAATAAAGTTGTTGTTACTTTCTGGGCAGTAGGATTTATTGCCGGTATTATTGGATTATTGTTAGGGGTGTTATAAATGTTTAAAGGCAAAAAAGTACTTGTATTAGGGCTTGCAAAAAGTGGTAAGGCAGCAGTTGAATTATTAAAATTCATGCATGCTGATATCACTATTAATGAATCAAAGAATAAAGAAGATATTCCTGAATATGACACATATGTGAGTGAAGGAATTGAAATGGTATGTGGCGGACAGCCAGATGAATTATTTGAAAGAGATTTTGACTTTGTAGTTAAGAATCCAGGTATTAATTATCATGCACCATTTATCTTGCGTTTAAAGGAACGTGGTATTCCTGTTTATACAGAAATTGAATTAGGCTATAAAGTAGCTAAGAAGCAGCATTATATTGCGGTAACAGGAACAAATGGTAAGACTACGACTGTAACTTTGATTTATGAAATCTTAAAAGCTGCAGGTCGCAAGGCACATATTTGCGGTAACTACGGTATTCCTTATTGTGAAGTCGTATTAAATGAACATTTATATGAAGAAGAAGGACATGATATCGTTGTTGAAATGTCTAACTTCCAGCTCATTGATATTGAAGAATTCAAGCCTGAAGTGGCCACAGTATTAAACTTAACACCTGATCATCTTGATTATATGGATTCTTTAGATGAATATTATGCATCTAAGATGCGTATTTATATGAATCAGGATGCGAATGATTTATTTATTAATAATAGTGATGATGAAACTTTACAGTCTTATTTAAATCAATATAAAGTACCATCACGTATTGAAACATTCTCAGTAGAAGGACATGCAGATGTCGAATTAAAGGACAATGCAATCTATTATAAGGGTCAGAAAGTTATAAATCGTAATGAAATCAAGATTGTTGGCTTACATAATGTAGCCAATATGATGGTTGCTATTGCATCTTGTGCTGCAGTAGGTGTCTCACTTGATTCTATTCATGATACACTTGCAGCCTTCAAGGGTGTAGAACATCGTATTGAGTTTGTCAGAGAACTAGATGGTGTACGCTATTACAATGACTCTAAAGGAACTAATACGGATGCTGCAGTGATTGCGATTAAAGCATTTGAAAAGCCTGTTATTTTATTAATGGGTGGTCATGAAAAGAACCTTGATTTAAAGGATGTCAGAGAACAGAACCCTCTTATTAAGACATTGATCTGTTTTGGTGAAACAAAAGAACGTTTCTCTAAAGATATGGCACATCCTCATACTATCGTTGTAGATCATATGAAAGATGCAATTTTAAAGGCAAAAGAAATTTCTGAAGAAGGCGATGTTGTATTGCTTTCTCCTTCAACAAGTTCATTCGATGAATTCCATAGTTATGTTGAAAGAGGAAATGTCTTCAAGGACATCGTAAACAAATTATAGGAGTGAGTTAAATGAAAATTATAGTAAGTGCTGGTGGAACAGGAGGACATATCTATCCTGCTCTTGCCTTAGTTGATTATATTAAGAAATGTGATCCGGATACAGAATTCTTATTTGTAGGAACAACAGATAGACTAGAATCTCAGATTGTACCTCAGATGGGACTTAATTATCGTGGATTACATGTCAAAGGTCTTGTAGGCAATCCTTTACAGAAGGCTAAAAATGCATTGATTTTCTTAAAGTCTCTCAAGTCATCTAAGAAGATCTTAAAGGAATTCAATCCTGATATCGTCATTGGGTTTGGTGGATATCCAAGTGCCTCTATTGTCTTAGCAGCAAGTCAGAAAGGCTATAAGACAATGATTCATGAACAGAATTCTATCATTGGTCTCACAAATAAGATTTTAATTAAACGTGTAGATGAAATCATCTGCTGTTATGAAAAAGCCTTAGACGCATTCCCTCAGGATAAGACTAAACTGCTTGGTAACCCACGTGCATCAGTTGTATCTGAAGGAGTCCTTAAGGATGTTCATAATCTTTATAATATCGCACCAGATAGAAAAGTTATGGTGATTGTTATGGGATCACTTGGATCAGCAACAGTGAATGCAGTGATGAAGGATGCTTTACATAAGATGGATCATAAGGATTATGATGTACTTTATGTTACAGGTAAGACATATTATGAAAAGATGAAGGAAGAACTTAAGGATTTAAGTGAATCTATTCATGTATTACCTTATATTGATGATATGCCAAGTGTATTGCATAGCTGTGACTTAGCAGTAAGTCGTGCAGGAGCTACTACTCTTGCGGAAATGACAGCATTAGGTACTGCTTCAATTATTATTCCTAGCCCATATGTTGTGGCAAACCATCAGGAATATAATGCACGTGAACTTGTCAGCAAGGGAGCAGCACATTTGATTCTTGAAAAGGATTTAAACGCAGATCAGTTTGTAGAAGTTGTTGATCAATATATGAACAATGAAGAGATGCGTAAGGAATTATCAGAAAAAGCACTTGCTTTAGGTAAACCTCATGCATGTGAGGATATTTATAAAGAAATCTTAAAATTAACAGGAGGACGCTAATATGGATGTGAAGCAGGTATATAACGATCTTGTGTCTATGGATGTAGGCAATGTCATTGAAAATGAACCTATGTACAAGCATACAACCTATAAAGTAGGTGGACCTGCCAAGATATTCGTTAAAGTTAAGGATATCGATTCACTTATTCAGACTTTAAAGTATTGTCGTGATCATGATATTAAACGTATGGTCATTGGTAATGGCAGTGATCTCCTATTTAGTGATAAAGAATATGATGGCGTCATCGTCTCTATGAAATCATTTGATGATGTCAAGATGAATGGCAGCACTATTGTGGCACAGGCAGGTGTCTCTATGATTGCCTTAGCCTATTCTAGTGCCAAAGCAGGATTATCAGGCTTTGAATTCATGGGCGGTATTCCTGGTGATATGGGTGGAGGTATTTTTATGAATGCTGGTGCCTATAAGTATTGTATGGCAGATGTATTTGTTAGTGCTCGTGTACTAGATGATGATTTGAATGTTATTACATTAAGTAAAGAGGATATGGAATTCTCTTATCGTCATTCGGTATTACAGAAGCATCCTGGTTGGATTATTCTTGATGCAACATTTGGAATGACTGCAAAAGATCCAGGTGAAATCCGTAAGGTGCTAGATAAACGTAAAGAACGTCGTATGAGTACACAGCCATGGAATTTTGCATGTGCAGGTAGTGTTTTTAGAAATCCTGAAGAAAAACCTGCCTGGCGTTATATTGATGAAGCAGGGCTGCGCGGTTATGAAATTGGTGGTGCACAGGTATCACCTAAACATTCAAACTTTATCGTAAACAATGGATATGCAAGTGCCAAGGATATTCTTGACCTCATCAATCATGTCCAGAACACTGTTTATGATAAGTTTGGCGTCAAGCTTCATAAAGAAGTTATTTTAGTGAATTGGGATTAAATATGGATAAGAAACCTAATTATGTATTTAATGAATATGATCGCAGCCCATCACGTGAGTTAATTGAAAAAAACAGACGTAAAAGAAAACTCAGAAAACGTCGTCTCACATTACTTGGCATTATCCTTCTGATCATTTTGGGATATATTGTATCCCCACTATCAAAGGTAATGTCTGTTAATGTGAAAGGTAATTCACAGTTATCAAAGGAATTGATCGTACAGGAATCAGGTATTACAAATCATACTTATCATTTGTTTTTGAACAACGATAAAATTAAAGATAATTTGAAGAAGACAGGACTTGTTACAAAAGCGTATGTCACTCATAACATCTTAGGTAGCGTTTCTATTGAAGTTCAGGAAGCAGGTTTAGTAGCTTACATGGAATTAGATAAGAAGACTTATGTAGTTACTGAAGAAGGTAAGCTTATACAGTTAGTTGAAGGTATGAATTATACAGGACTTAAACAGATTCCTAAGATTTCAGGATTTACTGATTTAAATGTAGTAGAAGAATTAGCTAGCCAATATGCTTCTATTCCTGTCGCTATTAGAAATGCAGTAAGTGATATCGTTTATTATCCAGAAAAAGGATATGATGCACGTGTGGCTTTAATTCTAGATGATGGAAAGAAATTGATTGTAGATATAGAAGGTATGAAGGATACATTGTCTCCAACACGCTTTAATTATTCAGCTTATATGCAAAGTAAAAGTGATGTTTGCGTATTCTCATTTGAAGGTAGAAACCTTTACATGACTAAATGTGAGTAAACATATCACTTTACACGTCATATAAATGGAACTCGTGATAAGTAATCTATAAATCGTTTTCATTATTTTGTAATTATGATAAAATAAGATTATATGTAAGGAGAGTGTCTATGAAAAGAATATATGCTGTTTTAGACGTCGGTTCTACGACACTGAAGTTACTTGTCGCAGAGTTGATGAGCACTAATATTAATATACTCTTCACGAAGAAATTAGCGAGCCATGCGATTGAGAATGGCTTGATAAAAAATGAAGAAGTACTGGTTGATGAAATCAGATCAATCATAAAAGAAGCAGATGCTGAATTGAATACTACAATCACATCTGTCGCACTTGTTCTTCCAAGCAATTATGCAAGAACATATCAAACTAAAGGTATTACAAAAGTCACTTCAGCTCAGGACAAGATTGAAGTGAGTGATATTGTACGTGTATTGCAGATTGCACAGCGCTTTGAAAAGAGCAAGAAAGAAGAAATTGTATCAACTATTCCTGTTAAGTACCTATTAGATACAAAGGAAGTAGATCGTATGCCTCTTGGTTTACGTTCTGCCTCTTTAAAGGTAGAAGCACTTGTGATTACAACAAGCAAGAAGGTGTTGTATTCATATCTGACAGCTGTTGAAAAAGCAGGACTAGATGTTATTGATATTACGATTGATGCCTATGCTTCCGCAAAAGAGGCGTTTGATGCTGTATATCTTCAAGAAGGGGCAGTGATGATCAATATCGGACATGATCATTCAACACTATCTTTCTTTGAAGAAGGTTACTTGAAATATTTGAAGACTATTCCAATGGGTGGTTATACACTTACTGCTGCTATTGCAGATGCATGGCAGATTTCAATGGAACAGGCTGAAATATATAAAGTTAAGTATGGTACATGCGAAAATGGTCTAGGTGAAGAAGATGTTATTCATACTACCATTATAGATGGAGTAGAAAAGAATTATACACAGAAAGATTTGTCTGAAGTATTACAGACAGCTGTCTGGGAAATGATGGCAGAGATTAAGAAATCTTTAGATGCTATCAACGATGGACGTACTTATGAAACTGTTGTTGTAGGTGGAGGAGGAGAATTGCCTTGCCTTAACTTAATTGCGACAGATGTATTAGGTACACCTGTAAGATGTTATCGACCAGAAACAGTAGGTGCAAGAGATATGTCTCTTGTTCCATGTTTAGGTATGTTATATTGCTTAGATGATCGTAAGGAATTGATTGGTGAAGATGTTGTTTCACTTGTTCTTCCTGATTTATCAAGCACGATGAGCATGAAGGTAAGAGGCTTAACTATGGCTAAAACTGAAACAACTCATCATAAAGGCAAGTTTAGAAAGTTTTTTGATTCGATATTAAGTGATGATTAAAGTGAGGGTAGGACAATGGATGAAAATTTAGATTTTGTGAAGGTTGCAAAAATAAAAGTTATTGGTGTAGGTGGCGGTGGTAACAACGCTGTTAATAGAATGGTGACTGATCAGGTAAAGGGTGTTGAATTCTATGTAGCTAACACTGATGCACAGGTACTAAAGAGTATTACAGGTGTGAATAAGATTTTCTTAGGAAGAGATGTAACACAGGGATTAGGTGCTGGAGGAAATCCAGAAATCGGTCGTAAGGCTGCTCAGGAATCTGAAAATGAAATTAGAGAAGCTTTAGCTGATGCCAACATGGTCTTCGTAGCTGCCGGAATGGGTGGCGGAACTGGTACTGGTGGTGCCCCTGTTGTAGCAAAGATTGCAAGAGAATTAGGTGCTTTAACTGTAGGTGTAGTTACTTCACCTTTCACATTTGAAGGACCAAGAAGAAAAAGACAGGCATTTGCAGGATTAGAAGAATTACGTAAGAATGTTGACTCTATTATCGTTGTATCTAATGATCGTCTTCTTGAAGTTATTGGTAATCGTCCAATGAATGAAGCGTTCAGAGAAGCAGATAATATCTTACGTCAGTCAGTTCAGACAATTACTGACTTAATTGCGATTCCAGCAATGATCAACCTTGACTTTGCGGATGTAAGCTCAGTCATGAAGGATCGTGGCGATGCACTTATTGGTATCGGTATGGCTGAAGGTGAAAATAAAGCACAGGAAGCTGCAAAGCGTGCTGTTTCATCACCATTATTAGATGTATCTATTACTGGTGCTAAGGATGCCATCGTTAATATTACTGGTGGACCAAGCATGTCATTATTTGAAGCCAGTGAAGCGTTTGCGACTATTACTGAAGCAATTGGTAATGATGTCAATGCCATCATGGGTGTTGCTTCTAATGATCAGTTAGATGATCAGATCATCGTTACTATCATTGCGACTGGTTTTGAAGAAGATCAGCCTGAAGAAGAAGTCGTAGTGACTCCAAAACAGACATATACAGTACATGGTAATAAGACAACTTCTGTCATCGATGACGATGATGAAGATCCATTACCAGGCTTTATCAGAAATAGAAAAATTTAAGCTAACATTATGTTAGCTTTTTTTACAAGGGGGAAATTCTATGTATAAATTTGGTTTTGTAGGTATGGGCAATATGGCCAGTGCTATTGCACAGGGATTTGTAGAATCTGGATTTATTCCAGGTGAACAGGTTTGTGCTTATGATTTAAATCAGGCTCAGCTTGCTAAGATGAGTACTTTTGGTATTGTGGGATTAAAGGATGCGCACGAAGTAGTAGCCAATAGTGAGTTTGTTTTCCTATGTGTTAAACCACAGGTCATTGAATCAGTTGTGGCAGAAATTAAGGAAGACTTAAAGAACAAGACAGTTGTCTCAATCGTTCTTGGGTATGACTTTGATAAATACAATACACTATTAGATGCTTCTACAAGACATCTCACAGTGATGCCTAATACTCCAATGGCAGTGAGGGAAGGTATGTGTTTATTAGAACAGACTCATTCATTAACTGAAGAAGAATTTACATACATTAAGGATGCTTTTTCATCAGTAGGTGAAATTGAAGTCGTTCCTAATCGTTTGATGGGTGTAGGAGGAACTTTATCAGGATGTGCACCTGCTTATATCTATATGGTGATTGAAGCATTGGCAGATGGTGCTGTTATGCAGGGGATGCCTAGAAAGATGGCCTATAAGCTTGCGAGCCAGACAGTTCTTGGCTCAGGTAAGATGCAGTTAAAGACTGATCTTCATCCTGGTATCTTAAAGGATAATGTCACTTCTCCAGGTGGTTCAACTATAAGAGGTGTCAAGGCATTAGAAGATGCGGGTATGCGTTCTGCGTTCATTAATGCGATTGAAAAGTCAATGAAGAGATAAAATCATAGCCTATAAGTGCAAAAGAGCGCTTACAGGCTATTTTTTCACTTTTTTCACAAAAAATGAATAAAATCATAAAAAATGCTTTACAAGTTAAATGAATGGTGGTAGTATAAGTGAGCACTCCGGTGAGGAGCGCGGACAGAACATTGAAAACTGAACAGATACACGTCAGATTTATTTGAAAACAATTAA
>OIXW01000014.1_pt1 | contig 47638 bp, 54 predicted proteins | sample 1587951 | NCBI WGS metagenome assembly OIXW01 (sample SAMN03283239) | human gut metagenome | biome: human-associated habitat; material: feces | host: Homo sapiens | place: Peru | collected 2012
AAGAAGGTGTAGATGTATCAATCACTGGTAACTCTACTAACCCAACTCGTTTCCAGCATCCAGTTGCAGGTACATATAAGAAAGAATGTATCGAACAGGGTAAGAAATACTTCTCAGTTGCTTCAGGAGGAGGAACTGGTCGTACATTACATCCAGATAACATGGCTGCAGGACCAGCTTCATATGGTATGACTGATACTATGGGTCGTATGCATAGTGATGCTCAGTTCGCAGGTTCTTCATCAGTACCAGCTCACGTTGAAATGATGGGCTTAATCGGTATGGGTAACAACCCAATGGTAGGTGCTACTGTTGCAGTTGCAGTTGCTATTGAAGAAGCTAGCAAATAATTAATTCAACACTTAAAGTCCTGATTTATTCAGGGCTTTTTCTTTACTACAATGAATATTAATGATTATCAAAAAGAAGCAATGAAAACATTGAATCCTGAACTTAATAAAAAAGATATACTTATTAATAGTGTTATGGGATTGTGTGGTGAATCTGGAGAAGCCATAGATATTGTCAAGAAGTGGTTAATGCAGGGACATGATCTAGACAAAGATCATCTTATTAAAGAATTAGGTGATATAGCCTGGTATCTTGCTGAAGCAGCGACTGCATTAGATATACCATTAGATACTATTCTTCAAGGAAACCTAGATAAACTACATAAAAGATATCCTGATGGATTTAGCACAAGTGCTTCTATAAATAGACAAAAAGAGGATTGATTCTGTACTTACAGAGTCAATCCTCTTTCTTTATATTTCATAATCAATGGGGAGGTATTTGAGTTTGATTTCCAACTTCTAAAAAAGCGCACATGATCTGGATCATTATCATTTTTCTAGTCAAAAAAATGAAATCACCTGCTTTTCTATCTTTCCACTTTCCTTGATTCTGATCGTTGTTTGTATTCGTTTGAATAAATGCTATACTATGAGTAAGGAGGATTGATTGTTATGAAACCACTTAAAGATATTGATTCAGTTAATAAAAATAATGTTATTCTTCCTGAAACAATCGAAGATAAGTTAGATGAAGCAGAAAAAGATTACGAAGAAGGAAGAATTCATGCTGAAGAAGAAATATGGGGAATGTTTAGTAAGAAGTATGGATTTAACTTATAAGATACTTTATACTCATTCAGCAATTGATGATTTAGATAAAATATTATCTTAACTCTATGAAAATGAAACAGTGCATTAAAAAGAGGATTGAATCTGTACTTACAGACTCAATCCTCTTTCTTTTCTATATTGTAACTGGCAATTTATCTACCACTGCTTTTTGTCCTTCTAATGTGAAATGAACCCCATCAGTCACATATTCACTTCTCAATTGTGTATGATCTTCATCCTGGCATAAATCATCTAGATCAATATAACCATCTGCAGGATTTGTCTTAATCCATGCATTAATATCTTTTCTCATCTGATCTATTTCAGGTGTCCACTCAATGTCATCCCCTTTATTTAAGATATTACGTGTATAACCTTTCCAAGCAGAACGTGTCACTAAATATACTTGAATATTTCTTTCATGTGCTTTACTAATAAGTGTCTTATAAGCATCAATCATCTGTTCTGTCGTTACCTTAGGTGCAATACCCATCATACTCTTACAATTAGGATGAATAATATCATTACATCCTACCTTGATAATAACAGTCTTTACACCTGGCTGATTTAAAGCATCTCTTTCAAATCTCTTCAACATAGATTCACCATAAGCCATACCAAGTTTTCCTGCTCCATCAGCACATAAACGATTTCCTTTAATAGCCTGCTGTAAAACACCTACATTATGAATACCAGCTAAATGGAGTTTTGTAGAGAATAGTGTAGGTATATCATTCGCAAGTGTAGAATCCCCAATAATAACTGCAGAATGCGCATCTGGGCGATTGACATCTAAACCTGTTAATAATGGTATCACATCATATTCACCAAAGCTTCCATTTAATATCATTGGTACACCTGTAGTTGCAGGAAGATTGACCTGATTACCTGAACTAATATACGTTTTACCACCAATTAAACCAAATGTTTTTAACTGATCTGTATTTTTCATATACATAGAAACAGTGACTGGTTCTAATGCATCTACATGATATTGTAATGGATCTGAATAAACAGTTTCTCCTTTTTCTAATGTTACTTTCTTACAGCCATTAAAAGTTACAGTCTTCTTTGTAGGAAGCTTAATACGCTGTTTAGTGATTGTTTTCGCAATAGTCACAGCATCAATAGTCATAGGACCTGTTCCATATGTATTAGAGAATGTGAGACGTACTGTTTCACCTGTTAATGTAGGTTTAATCACAGTTCTAAATGTTAGATGATGTAATCCAAAATCCTTAAAACGATTTCCCAAGAATTTCTGAACACTAAATTCTACAGGACTTGTAGACCAAGAGCCTACCCAGTTTTCTTGTGCATAACTTGATGTCATAGATGGGAATAGACATAACGCAATACTCACAAGACATATAATTATTTTCTTCATGAGATTTCCCCTCCCTTTTTTATATTATATCAAGTTAGAAAATCTCTCTTCTAGCATAAACATATATATACTCAAATATTATTCATAGTCACATAGATATAAATAATATTAATGTTGATTTATTTATTATTACAACTAAAAAAAGACGGTTTTACCCGTCTCTTAGAAAAGGAAAATTTAAACTTTTAAACTAATAATTACTAAAGTCTTCTTTTGAATAAAAGTATCCTGCTCTAAATGCATTAACATATGTATAAATTCTTTCAGTCTTCATTTGAGATTGAGTAGGTTGATTTCCACCACCTACTACATCTATTGTCATATCATAACCAATTGTTTTTCCATATACAGTTAATACAGTCATAGCACGAGGGCAATGTAATATTGTACCTACACATAAAATCTTATGTGCATTGATTGTCTTAAATAAGTTTACCATTCCAATCGCATTACCTGGAGTATCACGTGCTAAGTCATCCAATAATAATCTATCCTGACTTACTCCATTTTCTATTAGCCATTTTGACATAACATCTGCTTCTGCATAAGGTGTTCTGACTGGTCCACCACTAAGCACAATCTTTACATTAGGATATTTATCAGCCATTTCTTTAGTCTTAGTAAGCCTTGTTAATAACGCTTCTGATGGTGTACCATCAGCATTTGGTGATTGACCAAAAACAGCAATGACATCTGGAGTAATACCATATAATTGATCACCAGAATAGTTTTTCTTATTCGCATTATTATCATCACAATCCTTTAGAATACTTCTTATTCTTTTTTCAGCATTTGGACTCACTAGTTTTAACGCCTTTAATCTCATACTTGTTTGTGAACTTAACGCACCACACTTATTTGCAAGTATTGATAAAGATAATGCATGTACATCTAGAGGATTTACTCTTAGAATTCTATCTAGCTGTGATAATGCATATTTATATTCTTTATTCACTAAATAAGCTTCTGCCTGCAATCTATATGTATCCAAATAATCAGGTCTTTCTTTTGCTTTAGCATCTAGTGAAGAATACATTTCCTTCCATTGCCATCTTCTAAAATATACTACTTCATCATGTAAATATGGATCATTAATGTAGGAATCACCATAATCAGATACCAATTTTTCTAGTGGTTCCCCTCTTCCATTTTGTTTAGGAGTAGGCGCCTCTAATCTTTCCATAAACTCAAATGAAACAGTATCGTTATATTCAACCTTTTGATCAGTTAAAGATTTCAATGTAAAACCTTCTACATTTTTTGTTAAAACTGAAATATTTGATAACACTAGAAACAAACTCATAACAACAAATGATAATGTCTTTATAATTTTCATTATTTATTCTTCCTATTTTTTCAAAATTTTCTCTATATTAGATTCATTTTCTGTATAGATTCCTTTAAATTTTTCCGGATCTTCAGCAATTTTATCCACTACATTTAATAACATCTTAAACTTTTGCTTATTATAAGCTATATGCAGATTAATAATTATATAGCACTGCTTACCATTAATAGGTGACTCATCATCTGCATAATAATGAATTTCAAAACTTTCTTTTGTAGATTTTAATGCAATATAAATATCAATGCTCTTCTTATCACCAACAGTCAACTTCATATAACTATTATGAGGATTTAGATAGTCGTTTATTGGATAATCCTGGAATTTATAGAAAAAAGGTATTTTTGTATAATTTATTTTAGGGAGGAATAAACTATAGTAATAGGAACTCAAGAACACTTCTTGCAGCTTCTTTCTATAATCATCATCAGATATACCTTCTTCAAAGAAATAAATTGGTTCATATGGAATATCTAGATACTTTCCAAACTCCATACAAAAGAATAAATCATAAGAAGAAGTGTCCAACTCATTTAACTCATACAACACTCTTGTTTCAATACTTTCTATATATGATGAGAAATATTTTCTTAAACAAAATTTTAATTGCTGCGTACTTAATCGACCATCTAACGCAATAATTGCTATTTTTTGCTTTTTTCTGGATAACTCAATATCATTTATAAATTCATAAATAATATTAACCAATACATGCATTTCTCTTAATGAGAAAAGATATGAAAATTTCTGATATACCATGTCTGATAATTGATGTACAAATTCTTTAATAACTGGTTTTATTGTCATTGAATCATAATTGTAAAATCCTAGGTCTACATCATCAGAAACTCCTAATTTTATTTTCATTGCAATTGGAATAAGTACTTTTAATAAATCTTTCAGGAACACGATATTATCAGTTATACATACATTAAAAGTATCTTCGAAACATTGAACAATATATGTTCTCATTTCATCAGCTAATGCGATTAATGATCCATAGTTTTTTTCTGTACAATCTCTAATACGGTATAAGTCAGTGCTCATAATAGCAAGATATGTTAAGTACATAAGTCTTGCCTTATGATTTCCAACATAATCTACAAATTTCTGGCTTAATTGTTGATCAATTGACAAAACCAAACGATATTCATCTGTAATTGTATAATCAAAATCAATATCCTCCACTATTCTATCTTCTTCAGGAACAGAAACATTAGATAACAGAATAATATATAATATAAATCTTTCTAGATAGATATCAGAGAATACGATTCTGCTTTTAAGCAATGAATTACATACAATATCTTTAATTTCTTGTTTTGAGCCAAATTTTGGTTTAAATAATTCTGCATAAGCTTGGTTATTAAAAATCGGTTCTGCTACGTCCGTAAAATACTTATACATCTTCAACATACATAAATATTTATAATAAACTTCTCCTTCAACCACTAACCCTTTTCTAATTTTAGTAGTCAATGTCAGATTGTAATTTTTCAATATATTTCTTACTTCTGTCATTTCTCTTTGAATATAATTAGTAGTATTCAAATAAAGTTCTTCTTGTAAATCTTCAATTCTAATAGGTTTGTTACTTGCTAATAACTTTCGTGTGATAAACTGGACATTTCGATCGAAGTCATTATCAATATTCTGTTCATGATAAATCTTGAAATACTCTTTAATCCTTTTGGCTATTTTCGTATCTTCCGCTTCAATCCTAATACCTTTAGAACGTTGTGCAACAATATCTAGTCCATCAATATCAAGCTGTTCATTTATATATTTAACATCTGATTTAATAGTTCTAGATGTTACATGGAGTTTTTCAGCTAATTCATCAGTAGTAACAAAATCCTCATTTCTAATTAAAATGAGGAATAAAGCTTTATGACGATAATTGTTCTCCAAAAATTCTAGTTTCTTGGCTAAATCATCATTCATGCTCTATTCCTCCCTTACATTATTCCAAATAATGTTGTTTTAAATTGCTGATTTCTTCATCTGTAATTCCAAGTACATCTTTGGCATAATTCTCAAAGCTTCCATGCTCACTCATGATAGCATCGTAAGATGCATCAATAAACTCCGGCTGAGTATCTATAAGTGAGTATAAATAATCTAATACTACCTGATCATTTGTGAACTTCTTATACTTTTCCATTTTTACAGCATTTCTTTTAACACGATTACTATGAGTTAGCATATAATCATAAATTATATACTCTTTTTTTACTCCTAGTAAACCTAATAGCAACATACAACCATAACCAGTTCTATCCTTACCACCACGGCAATGCTGATCTACTGGTGCTGAATTCTCTTCAGCAATCACTTTAATCATCTTAGAAAAAGCTTTCTTACACTCTTCCTTATTAACAAAGTTCTTATATTGTTCCATCACAATATCATATCTGTTAACAAGTACACCTTTTTCTTTCTGACTAATAATCTTCTTAACTAAGTTTTCATCTTCGTTTGCTTTATCAGATGTAAACTGTGCTGCTAATTCAGCTGTATGAGCATCTGGATCCAAACAATATGTCTTAATATTTACATCAATCACTTTATTTGGATACTTTCCTCTTTCATCTTCACTACGATAATCAATAATAGTTTTAATGTTTAATGCCTTTAAGTATTCTAAACCTTTTAAAGATGCATTATGAATGTGATCTGAACGATAAAGTAATTTCCACTTAACTGTTCTTCCATCATAAGTTTCATAACCACCCATATCTCTGAAATTATTCATTCCTTCTACCGGTAAAGTTCTTTCACCAACAATATACTGTTGAGATTCAACTTCTACAAAAAACAAAGGATGAATGATTTCATTATCAATTTCTACATCAAATTGATCTAATTCAGAAGTAATAATTTCTTTATGCTCTTGGTCTTTTGATTCAAATAAGCTAATCTTTTTCAACTTATTAATATGTTTATTAAAAACAAAATGATATTTATTATCTACTTTAGTTACTTCTACTGGAACTCTCAAACTTGTTTCTTCCATTATACAACTCCCACTGTTTTTAACACAATACAAATAACCATTAGAGCGATAATGATAAGTGGAGCATGTTTACCATTTGTTTTCTTTAAAATTTTATAAACAATAACTGTGATTAGTAGCCCTAGAAAACCAGGCATAACCTTGTCAAATAAGTCCTGTAATTTGATAACGTTCTTAGCAGCTCCAAATTCAAGAAGTACATTGATCTTAACTACTGATGCAATCAAAGCACCTACAACCATTAATCCTACTACATTAGCAATGTTAGTAACTCTCTGTAAAACACCGCCTCCAGCTTCATTTACTAAGTCCATACCCTTGCTATAACCTAAATGGATTCCATAGTACTTAGTAGCAACGTTTACAACATTATATAGTAAGAACATTAGGATTGGACCTAACACGCTACCATTTAATGCTAAAGCAGCACCAATACTACCACAGATTGGTAACAAAGTGAACTTTAGTACACTATCACCAATACCGGCTAAAGGACCCATTAAACCTGTCTTAACAGAAGTAACTACATCCTTTTCATCTTCATCAGTATTTTCTTCAATAGCCGCTGCAACACCCAGAATTAAGGCGTCACTGTTAACGTGAGAGTTGAAGAACTTTAAATGTCTCTTCATAGCTTCAACTTTTTCTTCTTTTGGTCTATCTTTATATAATCTTTCTAAAACAGGAACAAAGCTTGATAAGAAACCAATAGCCTGCATAGACTCAAAGTTATTTGTAACGTTTAAAACCTGCATACGCCAGAATACTCTGTCTAGATCTTTTTTAGTGATCTTGTTTGTTCTCTTTTCCATTATAAATCATAGTCTCCTTCATCTTCTGTATTTACTTCACTTACAGTTACAGTTGGCTTAGTGATAGCATAGTCATAGATTAATGCGATTGGTAAAGCAATTAATGTAATTGGTAATACTGATAAGTTTAAATAAACTGCTAATGCAAAACCAGCAATCAAGAATGTCCATAATTCTGCTTTTTTAATCATCATTAACATTAATAAACCAATACCAACTGAAGGAATAACAGATCCAGCCACTTTTAATCCACCCATAATATTTGCAGGTAGTGCAGCAACAATTGTATCAATAACTCCAGCACCTAAATAAATAGCAATAAATGTTGGCACTGCTCTAATTAAGAAAGCAATAACCATTGGAATATAATTTAATCTGAAAATCTTGCTAAAATCACCGCTTTCAGCTGCTTTTTCAGCAATAGGGTTTAATGCAACAATACCAGTTTTATAAATAACTAATAACTGCTGAGCTAAAATTGATGTTGGCACAGCTAATGCAACTGCTACTTCTGTTCCTCCAGAAGCGATACCTAAAGCTGTTCCGATACAAGTACCTGAAATCATATCTGGAGCAGAATAAGCACCTACGTTACCTACACCCATCCACATAACTTCAAGTGTTGCTCCTATCATTAAACCTGCCTGTAAATTACCCATAATTAATCCAACTACTGGAGCAATTAATAATGGTCTTCTTAACATCTGTGTTCCAATATCATCTAGAGCACAAAGACCTGCCCAAATAGCTACTAATAATGCACTAGTCATCTTTAAATAACCTCCCTGATATCTTTCTTTTCATCATTTGGTACCATCTGAATTGTTACATCGATACCTTTTTCTAATAATTCTTTAAATGCTGCTTCTTCTTCTGGTGTTACAGATAAAGCTTTTGTTAACTGTTTTCTTCCTTCCTGATATCTCATACCACCGATATTTAAACCAGGAATTTCTACACCATAATTAACTAGTTCTAATACATCAATACTGTTTGTGAATAATAACATTGTTCTTTTCTTAATTGGCTGCTTCTTAGTAATATCAGCAAACTGCTTTACTCCAAATGCATGTACTTTAATTCCAGCAGGAGCTGCCATTGCTAAAATATTCTTCTGAATTTTATCACCGGCTACTTTATCATTAACAACAATAATTGATTCAATATTTTTAACATTTACCCAAGTAGTAACAACCTGACCATGAATCAAACGGTCGTCTATTCTACAAAATACAATCATCTTCATCTTCCTCCTGATTAAATGAACTATTATCTAAAATTGTCATACCATTCTTATAGGCTGCCTTTAAGACTTCTTCAATCTGCTCAACTGATTTATCCCTATTAAATGCACATTCTAATAACATTGGTAAATTTAAACCTGAACAAACAACTACATTTTCCATACTTAATAAGTTAAGTGCTAAGTTCATTGGTGAACCGCCAACAATATCAGTAAATACCACTAAACCAGCTGATGTATCTAAACCTTCGATTTTCTTGAACATCTGTTCCTTTAAATCATCAATCTGATCATCAATGTGAACACCTAAAGTTGCATAGTTATCCTGCTTACCAATAATTAATTCAGCGCTCTTAATAATTTCTGTTGCAAAATCACCATGACTCATCAATAATAATGCTGCTTTGTTTCCCATAATTTCCTCCTCTTTTCATTTATGTTTTTCACGTGAATACATCTTTTTCTTAAGCTCACATATATCTTACTCAACAAACTGTATATCCTCAATGTACTAAATTTCACTATTAATAGTGAAATTTAGATAGCGTTTACATTTTACTGTGTTTTATTTCACTTAATATAAGGAAATTAAAAGATCCCTTTATGGGACCTTCGTTATTATAAGAACTTATCCAATTCAGTTTTTACCTGTTCATTGATCTTATTAGTAGGATGATCAATTCTATGACCTCTCATGATAACAGATTCAATATGTCTTAATGCCAATAAGTCATCTAATGGATTATCCTTTGTGACAATCATATCAGCTGACTTACCTACTTCAATAGAACCAGTTTCATCATCAATACCAGCCATTCTAGCTGCCTGTAATGTCGCACAATAAATCGCATATGCATTACTTACACCTACATACTTATGGAAGTAATATAGTTCTCTCCAGAAGTCATACTGTGTAATCCAAGGGCATCCTACGTCATTACCTAATACAATAGGAATATCATTTTCTAATGCCTGTTTCGCACATTCTATAATTCCATCAAATACGACTTTACCATTGAATTGTTCTACTTCTGATGCATTTGTAATAGAACGATCAAATAAAGCATATGGTAACGCTGGTGATAATGTAGTACATAAGAATGCTTTGTTTTCTTTAAACAACTGTATCATATGATCATCAAGTTTAGCTCCATGCTCAATAGAATCTACACCATTCTCTAAAGCTACTCTTACACCATCAGGTGATTCTACATGAGCAGCTACTTTAAAACCTAATTCATGTGCTTTATCACATACAGCTTTAACCATTTTAGGAGCCATCTTTAATTCACCAGGAACACCCTTAGCCTTTGCATCTAGAACACCACCTGTAATCATTAATTTTATTAAATCTACATTCTGTTCCTTAGCCTTACTTACCTGTAAAAGGGCATCATCAATTGTTTCAGCTGCAATTGCTACACTCCCTGCCATATGACCATGAGGGACTGAAATACCTTCATTACCTGCTAGAATACGTGGTCCTCTCTTCTTCCCACAATTGATTTCATCACGTACACGTGTATCAAAATCTCTAATACCACCTACTGTTCTAATAGTAGTTACACCACTCAGTAACTCCATTTCCGCAAATCCACATACCATATTATGGGCAATAGCACGAGTAAGTGGATTACTCATTAAGAAGTTTACAAGTTTCGCATTATCTCTCTGTTTCTTTTGTGGTTTACCATTACCTGCTAAGTGTACATGCATATTAATAAGACCTGGCATGATATAGTTTTCCTTTAGATCTATTACATGATAACCTGTTAAATCAGCTTCTTCCTGTAAAACAATATCCTTGATTTTCCCCTGTTCTACAAGAATAGCGTAACCTTCCTTCACCTGCATCTCCTTGGTACCATCTATTATTTTTCCATTAATATAAGCATCCTTCATTATGCTCACCCCTCTCTTATATCTATGATATCATATTCACTTCACATTATAATTTATACATCTCACTTCTTTTGTAAGAAAAAAGAAGAGATAGCATTACACTATCCCTTCCATGTTTTAGTCTTTTTTCTCCCTTTCTAAATATTCGTGATTAAATAGTACTATAAATACAGAATATAAAACATATAGAGATTATGTGACTCATAACGGCATATTCTTCCGCCTGTTTTATATTTTATTCTCCATTTTTATATTATTTTTTTGTGTTAGATTTGCGGTTTAACACTATACACTATCCTAATATGCATCTATTATAACCCTAAATACATCATTCAACCTATCCCATGATACTTCTCTATCTACAATAAAAGGCATGTCTTCTTCTAAACTATTCATTATAAACTCATCTAAAGAAGAAATATGATTGACATACTGTTTCTCATTACTATTTTTCTTAATCATCAATAACTTATTCACATCATCTCTTAATTCTTTAGGAAGTTCATATTCTATCAATCTCTCTATCTCTATTGGTGGCTGCTTCTTGTAATCTAGAATATATTGACTAGATAATATGCAGCGAAGAATATAGAGATACTTCTTTACAGGTATCTGTTCTTTATCCACATACTTTAAATGTGTTCTTGCCATTCTTTTGTAATGACAATAGAGTTTCTTTGATGATAAATAGAAAGGAATCACTTCTCTAATACAAGAGGCTTCCTCTGTTTCTTTATACACAATAGGTGATGCAAACCATTCAAGAAGTGATGGATTAGACTTATAGAGAAGCTTTAAAGCCTTCTTCAGATCCCATCCACTTATATCAAACACTTCATCTATCGGAAGTTCTATCACATTTGATTTTTCATCTAGACATAGATAATCTTCTTTTCTTCTCACATAAATAAAACGCACATCATAATCACTATCAACAGATTCAAATCCCCACGCACGACTTCCTGACTCTATCGCATATATAATCTTTACATGTTCCTTCTTCTCAATCTCATTGAGCTTATTTATTATTTCTTGTCTCATTTCCATGCTCCTTATAGTTATATACAGGCTTTAATACCTCTATTACATCCACTGTTTCTTTCACTATATCCAATATATCTTCCATTGATTTATAAGCCTGTGGTGCTTCATCCAATGTGTCTAAAGAAATAGATGTTGTATAGATTCCTTCCATAGACTTCTTATACTCCTCAATATCCAACATTTCTTTTGCCTGTTTACGTGATAATATTCTTCCTGCACCATGAGGTGCTGAATAGTTCCATTCCCTATTTCCTTTACCTATTCCAAGTATTGATCCATCCTTCATATTCATAGGAATAAGAACCTTCTCACCTTTTACTGCTCGTATAGCCCCTTTTCTTAGTATCATTTCATTAATATCTATGTAGTTATGAATAGTATGAAAAGAACCTATTTCTGTAAGGGATGTTTTATTCATAATCATATTAGCTATCAATTCTCTATTTCTCATTGCATACTTCTGACATATCTCTATATCATAAAGATAATCATTGAGTGTATCACCATATAACCAGCATAAGTCTTCTGGAATATCTAAAGTTCCATAATCTCCTTTAAGTTCCTCTAATGCTCTATTGATTTGTTGAGTCTTACCACATTCTTTATATTCTTTAATAATCTCCTGGCATCTTTGCTCATATTCATCCCAACCTTTATGCAGATTAATAGCACGTCTTTGATATATTTCTGCGACCTGCTTTCCTAGATTACGACTTCCTGAATGAATGACCAAATAATAATCACCACTTATAGACTGTTCAATCTCCACAAAATGGTTCCCTCCACCTAATGTTCCTAAAGACTTTTCTAGATGAGATAATTTTTTAAGAGAGGAATAACATCTTAACTTCTTTAAATCAAATGATTCTATAGGAGAATCCCATACATTCATTCCTGATGGAATCCATGAACATACTTCATCAATTTTCTTAAAATCAATTTCTTTATTCAACAACTTTACTGTATACATCCCACACCCAATATCTACACCTACAATATTAGGACATACCTTATCCTTAATAGTCATTGTAGTACCAATCGTACAGCCTTTTCCTGCATGAGCATCTGGCATTATACGAATCTGACTTCCTAATGTAAGATCATAATCACACATTCTTTTAATCTGTTCTAAAGCTTTTTCATCTATCTGTGACGCAAAACATATCGCATTATTTTTCTTTCCTCTTATTTTGATCATTGTCCTCACCTCAACAACATCATAAAGAATGAACTACTAATTATCATGGATAAAAAGTTGCGAACTATGATAGAATGGTATTTAAGGAGGGGAATCCTATGTTTGATCTAATGTTTACAATAGTACCAGTCTTTGTCATTGGTATGTTTATTTATGTGATAGTAAGTGGTATTGGTACATGGCATAAGAATAATAATTCACCACGTTTAAGTGTTCCTGTGAAGATAGTTACTAAACGTGCAGATACTACTTATACAAGCCAACAGGATATGATGACATCCTCACATACAACCTACTATGTGACTTTTGAAGTAGAAAGTGGCGATAGAATAGAACTAGAAGTACCCAGAAGTGAATATGGATTCATGGTAGAAGGAGACCAAGGAAAACTTACTTTCCAGGGAACAAGATATTTATCATTTGATAGAAATTACTAAAAGGGCGAATCAATCATCGCCCTTTTTAAATGGAGTATGCTTTTTGTTTCTTTAATCTTTGTCTTATGAGTTGCTTAAATTCTATAGGTTCTATTACCTTAATCATTGGTCCAAATGACAACAATCGAATCACCATCTCTGTTTCATCTGATTCATCATAGAAAAGCTTAACTATATAAGTATTTTCTTTCTTTTCTGTTTCTTTCTTGAAATGTGCAAAATGAAGAAGAACTCTATCAAGTGTATTTCTTTCGTCCTTTAATTCTATCAATACATATTTTTCTACTCTTTGTTTATTTGTAGTAGAAATATTATTGTTAGTTAGATGACATTCTTCTATTCTTGAAAGATTAATGACTGTGCCATCACATGCTACTAAGCGGAACTTATCATCCTTCTCTGAATATTCTAGTAATTGTGGTAAAACATAACTTGTCTTCTGCTTTGTTTTCCATGTAACAGCTAAGCTAGACTTCTCTTTAATAGCTTGCATAATGATATGAAAATTCTTCTGATATTGTAAATCAGTATAAGGATCACCATCACTATATTGATCATAAATATAAATATCATCAGGTGTAAAGAGTGGTTCTACATCATCTAGAAATGACCATGAATAAGAAAATAACTGTATACGAGGATCTAATGAAATAGCCTTTAACCATCTCTTTTGAAGGAGTGTTAAAGGATATGTAGAGACATCTATATTGTCTAAAGGCCATCTTTCTAACGCTTCTTCTAACATCATAAAACTTTCTTTGAATGCATTCTCATTTATTATCTCATGTACATCAGTAAATGAGGACTGTATAAGACAAGTCACTGTCTTATAGTAAAGACTATATATTTCATGAAATATCATCTTCATCCTCCTCATAATAACGATACATCTCTTCTAAATCTCTTTTAAACTGTTCTTCTACTTCTTTATTCGATATAGAAATAGATTGAATACGACATATAAATGTACGAATCCAAGGAATCATTTCCTTTACATCATATACTTCTGCATAGAAACGACTTGTATTCTCATTCACTCTTTCTATATACCCACATCTCTTCTCACGTAATAATCGTCTATATATATGTTCTTCCCATGGCTCATGATGTAGAGTAAATTCTACTGTTTCTAAAGAACCATTAGAAAAACTCACACCCCATAGATGTTTCTTCATTTCTTCTAATTCTTTTTTATATACCTCAAAGTCTTCTGCTTCTTCTAGAGACTTGATAGAAATAATATGATCTAGACGAAATGAATGCATCTTTTTATTTCGACACATATAAGCCATCAAATATTGTCTGCCATCCTGTACACTAATAAATATACTAAGAGGGATGACTTTTATTTTATTATTTGATGTTCTTATTGATACATACTTATGCTGATGTATCGCATTAAATAAATCATAGAGCACTTCACTGTCTAATACATGAGTCAAATAATGATGTTTAAAACCAAAGAGAGAATCTTCTTTCTCCTGTTTATCAAGTATATAAGAACCAATCACACCACAAGGAGATACTTCACTAAAGAAATCAAGAATATCATGAGGAATGATGTAATCTTCACTTGATTGATAATAGATCTTCTTACCTTTCTTAGTTGTGATAAGAAGTCCTTCTTTTACATATTCTTTCAGCTTCTTTCTAAGTGTTGATTCATCATAAATATAAGTATGATTTGTCTTATCATCTATTTGATCCATGAGTTCACTCATGGATAGAGGAGTATGAAGTAAGTCTAATATAAGAAAGTGAAGAATGATATCATGATCCGTAAAGCTTTTTGTTTTCCATACTCTATATAAGGGATTATGCTGCGTGATACGTGTATCAATCGATAAATAAGGAACCTTACCACCTGGTGTTATATGATAATCAATATAATCATTCATATAGCTTTCTATACGTCTTTTTTCATTATCATAGGAACGTGCACTTTTAATTGTATAGTCCTGTCGTCTCTTGAATCCATTGATATAGAATTCTCTGATATACTCACGTATTTTATTGAAGTTCTTAACTGGTTCCTGATACATAATGACACCCCCTCGTTACATCAATACCTCTAGATAAGTTCTTACTTTGTCCTCAACATGAAACTTCTTCGCATACTCTGATAAAAGTGGAATATTCTTATCAGTTCTAATCACATAACGTTTAAATGCTTCTGCAACAATACCTTTATCCAATCCTCCGCGCTTACGGAGAATATCACACAAAGTACGTTCCATACTATATACCATTATCTTATTTCCACCTGGAGATTGTATTTGAGTCTTGCCTTCATCATACCATTCCTGTTTCACCCTTGCACAATTGACTCCCTTATTCCTTACATTTGTCAGATTATAATTATTTGGAAAACACATATCATATCTATTCGGTGTTCGATCAGTTAAGTCCCACAAAAATAGAGCTGTCTCGTTAGAAAAAATTCCCTTCTTAAATCTAGCCTGCAAATCCACAAATTCATCTCCCCATACTTCAGGAAGAATATATACACCTCTCACACTTCTTTCAAGTTTACCTTCATCCACAAGTTTTTTTAAGTTTCCACGTGATATCCCCTTTTCAGTAATTGCCGCAGATGTAATTACACCATTATTCTCTTTCGCAAGCTGTATGATTGTATCTGATATATTCATTCTATCACCTCCGATTTAGTCATTGACTTTTATGCCCTTTATTATATATATTGAGGGCATAGTTGTCAATTTCGCTATATATCCCCTTCACTTATATATACTCAAGTTGTTCAGTAATTACTCAAATAAAAAGGAAAGCTTTCACTTTCCATAGATCAAATGATACTTTCTTAAGTTTTCTTTTATCTCTTCTTCTACATGACTATGATGACCACCTAACTTAATAGAAGGTTTTGTTTTACCATGGAAATCACTACCACAAGTATAAAGAATATTTAGTTCTTTTGCCTTATTATAGAAGTATTGATTCACTTCTTCCGGATGGTAACTAGAGAAACATTCAACACCTTGTAATCCTAGTTTGACCATTTCATCTAATAGTTCAAACTGTCCTTTCAGGTTATTCCCAGGATGAGCTAGGACTGCAACTCCACCATGTTCATTAATTAGTTTTATTGTCTCTTCTAATGTAGGAAATTTAATTTCCGTGTAACAAGGTTTTCCCTGTGCATAATAATCCCAATAGAAATTCACAAAAGGATTATCACTTCTAGAACCATTTTCACGATAAAGTGCAAGTATTTCATTATCAATATAACGTGGATCATTTAATAATGCTTCACCAAACATTTCACCTGTATAGACACCGTTAGAAGATAAAGCATCTAATTGTGCTTTCTCTAATTCAAAGCCTAGATTATTAGTCAGTTCAAGTTTCTTTAAGCTGCATGCCTGTTCCTGTTTTTCAATATTTTCACCTAACTTATTAAATTCTTCTGAATCATCAATACCATATCCTTCAACATGAAGATTCACACCTTTATAGGTACAATCTACTTCAATAGCTGGTATATAAGTCATACCTAATTCCTTACATCTTAAAGATGCTTCATTATTCGCTTTAATCCAGTTATGATCCGCAATAGCCATAATCTGGATACCTGATGCGTGGCACATGTCTACTAACTGTGTAGGTGTATATTCACCATCATCACTATAAAAGCTATGCATATGTAAATCAATCATATATTTCCTCCTCTCATATATATCCATCATATCATGAACAATCAATCAACTTCAGATAATTCATATCTTATCATTCATTTTGCGTGACAAATATTAATCATTGTGATAATTTATTTGAAAAAGGAGTTGGTTTTATGAAATTATCTCATCGTACTGATACATTCACTGATTCAGTCATAAGAAGAATGACAAGAGTATGTCTCAAATATAACGCTATTAATTTATCTCAGGGTTTTCCTGATTTTGATCCACCAAAGGAAATATGTGATCGTTTAGCTGAAGTCTCTCATGAAGATTATCATCAATATGCGATTACATGGGGTGCACAGAACTTTAGAGAAGCACTTGCCAAGAAACAAGAAAAATATATGGGATTCCCTATTGATCCTAATAAGAATATTGTAGTGACATGTGGTTCTACAGAAGCCATGATGTGTGCCATGATGACTGTATGTGATCCAGGAGATAAGGTTATTGTATTCTCCCCTTTCTACGAAAACTATGGGGCTGATGCGATTCTATCTGATGCCGAGCCGATCTATGTCCCATTACATCCCCCACTATTTAACTTTGATAAGAAGGAATTAGAAGATGCCTTCAAACAACACCCTAAGGCTCTCATTCTTTGTAACCCTTCTAACCCATGTGGTAAGGTATTTACTAAAGAAGAATTAGAATATATTGCTTCACTTGCAGTGAAGTATGATACTTATGTCATTACAGATGAAGTCTATGAACATATTGTCTATGCACCAAATAAGCATGTCTATTTTGCGTCTCTTCCTGGTATGTTTGAAAGAACTATTTCATGTAGTTCACTTAGTAAAACTTATTCTATTACTGGATGGCGTTTAGGTTATATTATTGCGCCTGAACATATTATTGATGTCGCAAAGAAGGTACATGACTTCCTTACAGTTGGGGCAAGTGCACCTTTACAGGAAGCAGCCGTTGTAGGTCTTGAATTTGGTGAAGACTATTATAAAGAACTACAGACACTATATGCCCATAAGAGAGACTTATTCTGTAATGGTTTAAAAGAACTTGGTATTACCTATACTGAACCTCAGGGTGCTTATTATGTTCTTGTAGATATATCTGAATTTGGTTATAACGATGATGTGAAGTTCTGTGAAGATTTGGCTCGTATTGTAGGTGTAGGGGCTGTCCCTGGTTCTAGCTTCTTTAAAGAAGATGTAAACCATCTCATTCGTTTCCATTTTGCAAAGAAGGATGAAACACTTCTTGCCGCATTAGATAAATTAAAAGATATGAAAAAAAAGATGCCTCATTATTAAGGCATCTGTGGTGCACTTTCACTGATCATCTTGGCGACTTCCTGTGCAGGAACAAGTTTTCCTGTCTTTTCCCAATTAATAAATGTATTGAGTAGAGCACCTGCATAGTAATACGCACGATAAATCATATCTTTATGATCAGAATAGAGTTCTACCATGAAATGGTTGACTGCATTCACTAATACAGAATAAAGACCTTGTCTTTCCATGATAATAAAGAATGTCGCATACTGATCAAAGAATTCTATTGAAAACAAGATATGTGAATATTCCATAAAACGTTCTTCTTTAGGACGTTTTTTATGTTCTCCAAGATATTGGATAATAATCTCACGTAGATAGTCTTCTATCGCATTGATCTTAGAATCATAATAATGATAATAAGTCATACGTGAAATACCTGCTTTTTTCGCAATCTGGCTTACTGTAATCTTATCTAGAGAATCTCTCTTCATAAGTTCTACAATCGCTTCTCCTATACACATTCTTGTAAATCTATTTCTTTGTGTTTTCTTATTTACGTCCATAAACTGCACCTCTGAACAAATATTTACATAAACTTTCTCTTTGTAAATTGTATCATTTCACAATTTAAACTACAATAGTATTAATAGGGAGGTTTTTCGCATGAAAAGAAAAATTGTAGCTGACTCATCTTGTGATATGTGGGAATTAAATGGCGTTGATTTTGCGGTAGCACCGATGACTATTTCTACTGATAATAAACACTATGTAGACAATCAGGAACTAGATGTTCATTTAATGTCTGAAGAACTTGCAAGCTATAAAGGCACATCACATACTGCATGTCCAAGTGTTGGGTCTTGGTTAGATTGTTATGAAGGATTTGATGAAGTGTTTGTCATCACTTTAACTGGCACTATGTCTGGTACCTATAATTCTGCCATGACAGCTAAAGGTATTTATGAAGAAGAAAATGACAATGTAAAGGTACATGTATTTGATAGTTTATCTACAGGTCCTGAAATGAGATTACTTATTGAAAAGTTAAAAGAAATGATCGAAGAAGATCTACCATTTGAGGAAATTGTAGAAAAAGGACAAGACTATCTTAATCACACCAGATTGTTCTTCGCATTAAAATCATTACATAACTTTGCGATGAATGGACGTGTAAATAAAGCAGTTGCTTCTGCGATTGGTGTATTAAATATTTCTATTTTCGCAACTGCAAGTGAAGAAGGTACTATCCAGCAGATCAGTAAATGTCGTGGTGAAAAGAAGGTTGTAAAGTCTATGATCGAACACCTTGAAAATGCAGGTTACCATGGTGGTAAAGTACGTATCTCACATGCAGATAATTTAAAGCTTGCACATAATGTAAGAGATAAGATTTTAGAACTTTATCCTAATGCCGATATTATTGTATATCCAATGGGTGGTCTATGTACTTATTATGCTGAAATAGGTGGACTACTTGTAGGATGTGAATGTTAAACCAGTTGAGAAACTGGTTTTTTTCATGTCTAAAATGTATAATACAGAACATAGGAAGGTGAATACTTTGAAGAATAAATTAGTGAAGCTCTTCTTTTCTACTCTCTACTTAAGTGCTTTTACTTTTGGCGGAGGCTATGTCATCGTCTCTTTGATGAGAAAGAAGTTTGTAGAGGACTACCATTGGATAGCTGAAGATGAAATGTTAGATTTAGTCGCTATTGCACAGAGTGCACCAGGACCTATTGCGGTCAATGGGGCTATTGTAGTTGGATATAAGATGGCAGGACTACTGGGTATATTCATCTCAGTACTTGCGACTATTATTCCTCCTTTTGTGATCATATCTATTATTTCTGTCTTTTATGAAATATTTAAGACTAATTTAATTGTATCTTTGATGTTAGAAGGTATGCAGGCAGGTGTGGGTGCAGTGATTGCATCTGTATGCTTTACTATGGGCAGTGGTCTCTTAAAAGAGAAGAATAAGCTTTATCCTGTGATTATGATTGGTGCTTTTGTCGCTAACTATATATTTAATATCAATGTCATGATCGTGATTATTATCTGTATCATGATTGGATTACTTTATTCTATGAAAGGAGTAATCTCATGATTTATTTACAGTTATTCTTAAGTTTCTTACAGGTCGGTGCTTTTAGTTTTGGTGGTGGTTATGCTGCCATGCCTCTTATTAAACAGCAGGTCATTACTGCGCATCATTGGTTATCTATCTCTGAATTCACTGATCTTATCTCTATATCACAGATGACACCTGGTCCTATCGCAATCAATTCTGCGACTTTTGTAGGGATCAAGATTGCCGGTATTCCTGGCGCTATATGTGCTACTATTGGCTGTGTATTACCATCATGCATTATTGTAGGAATCATCAGTTATTTCTATATCAAATATAGACATATGGATAAATTACAGAATGTCTTAAAGATGTTAAGACCAGCAGTTGTCGCATTAATTGCGACTGCTGGTGTCTCAATTCTTACGACTGCTTTCTTTGGTAAAACATTTAAGATTCATCTTGTAGTCATATTTAGTCTATGTGTCATCTTGCTTACTAAGTATAAGTGGGATCCTATTCTTGTCATGCTTCTTGCAGGAGTTATGAATACAATCTATTACTTCATCTAAAAAAGCCTCAAATGAGGCTTTTTATAGTTGATTGAGTACATCTCCAATATCATCATCAATACAAATAGATTGTGAACTGATTTCAGGTGGACATGATGCATATCCTTTATTTATAGATACGTAAGTTGCTTCAGGGTTATTGGCTGTCATCTGCCAGAATGGGTATTTAATAATTACAGGCGTATTATATCCTACACCTAATTCTAAAAAGAGAATCTTTTTATTTACTCTCGTACGTAGGAATTCTGTATATCTCTCTTTCGCAAGATGCCATCCTTCATCTTCCACAAAAGTGTCATCACAACGCAAGTTCATAGTAAGTGGTTTACCACAATGAGGACAGACAGGTATAAGTTCTGTAGGTATTTTCATATTCTTCTGTTTTTGTATCATCTCTTCAATGATTGATTCATTGTCATATGTTTCCTGAGTACATGGTTCACTACATTGGAATAATCCATAATCACCCTGTGTATAGAATAATCTCTGCTTATCAAAACCAGCTTTTTGAAAACAATGATCTACATTAGTCGTAATCACAAAGTAATCTTTCTCTTTCACGAGTTCAAAAAGCTTATTATAGACATCCTTAGGAGGTTCCATATAACGATTAATATAAATATAACGACTCCAATAAGCCCAATGTTCTTCTAGACTCTCAAAGGGATAAAAGCCTCCAGAATACATGTCAGTAAAATGATATTTATGAATAAAATCAGAAAAATACTGATTAAAACGTGGACCACTATATTCAAAACCTGCGGCAGTAGATAAACCTGCTCCTGCACCTATCACAATACAATCAGCCTCTTCTATTGCCTGCTTAAGCTGTTCTAAGTAGTTCTTCATAGATGTTTTTGTCACTGTCTTTAAACACATTGAATATCACCTTCATTTTACTCTTTGTTTCTTCTTTATATTCTTTGACTGTTTGAATCGCAATTTGTGCTGCTTCATAAGGTGGAAAATGGAATTCACCTGTAGATATACAACAGAATGCGATACTTTCTAAATGATAACTCTCTGCAAGCTTTAAGCATGATAAATAACATGATCTTAAATCATCACAATCTTTCTGTGTAAGAGAGTATGCAATAATAGGCCCTACTGTATGAATCACATAGGAACAAGGAAGATTATAAGCAGGTGTGATTTTTGCCTTGCCTGTTTGTTGAATATTTCCATGCATTATTTCAGCACACTTGTTTCGTAACTGAACACCTGCATATGTATGAATCGCATTATCAATACAGCCATGATTTGGACAGAAACAACCTAACATCTGAGAATTCGCTGCATTCACAATTGCATCACATTCAAGTGTTGTAATATCTCCCTGCCATATATAGAGATCTGACTGTACTTCTTCTAAATCTGAAAGAGAAGTCATTCCCTTCTCTTTCAATTCTTTCTGTAAATAATTATTTTGAATATCTATGAATTCCTTTGATACAGTATCAGGCATACGTATATTCATTAATCCTCTTAATAATCTTCTCTGGTTGTATGTATCTTCAGGAATATCAATCGTCTCATTTTTTTCATTAAGGAGATAATCAATCAGGTAAAGTCTTCTTTCTAACTGATTCATAGTTTTTCTACCGCCTTTACAGGACAATTCTCATAACATGCACCACAATGAAGACAATGTTCCTGCTGGATATGATATGGTTGTCCTACTTCAATGCATTTTTGTGGACAGTTTCTTAAACATGTACCACATCCAATACATGATTCTGTAATGTGATATCCTTTTTTCTCTATTTCCTGTCCCACCGTATATGTTTCTCTAAAAATAGGCTTTACACCTAGATTAAAGTAATCTACTGTAAATTCCTTAATCTCAAATACTATTCCAATCTTTCTTGTATCACCTGGATAAACATTCGCAAGATATGGCTGCTCATCAAAAATCTGATTGATTTTCTCTTCCTGCTTCTCTTGTGCACAAGCAACAGCTTTTCCAGATAAACGAATCATTTCTTTAAAACGTGTATATGCAAGAATCTGCACTCTTCCATCGGATAAAAGTTCATCACAGAACGCTTTACCTCTTGCAGTAAAGAAAGTAAGTGAATTCTCTTCAAAATGAATTGCGCTAATACATCTGATCTGGGGTGCCCCTTGATGATCTACTGTAGCGAACGAAAGAACACCACATAATTTTAATTTTTCTAAGCAAGTTTCAACATTCATCTTTATTTCCATCTTATAATTCTTTTTTCCTTTCTTGGTTTAGCTGTAGGATGCGCATCTCCCTCTCTTGGATATCCAAGTAATAACTGCATAACTGCATAATATCCACCAGGAATATCCCATTGTTTTAAGACATCCTGTCCATAAGGATCATCAAAGGCTGTCCAGCCCTGCCCAATATAACAAGACCCTACTCCATTCGCATCTGCCACTAACATCATATTTTCTGCTGCAAGTGCACAATCTTCTTTAGAGAATAAGAAGTTCTTTGGTGCAAATAAGGTAATGACTGTAGGAGCATCATAAAAGGCATTTGTAAGAGAGGCATCATCCGCAATACTAGGCTGTTCCTTTGAAACATAATGCGTTGCATCACCCATACGTGGACGAGAATTAGCACGCTTAATACGACCAAGACGCAAGTTCATTTCTTTATTCTGACATACTGCAAATAAAACACCCTGTCTTCCACCTGCACTTGGTGCATACATACCAGCTTCTAATATCTTTTCTAATACATCTTCTTCAATCTGTTTATCACTATATCGTCTAATAGAACGGCGATGCATAATAGTATTATATAAATCAGCCATTTTAATCTACTTCCTTCCAACATTGTGGATCTGGTGCATAGAAGTTCCCGTCTTTACCACTTACGACTGCAGGACATCCTCTACAAAAAGCCAATAATTCACATTTACTACATTTTTCAAACTTATTAAAATCTCTATATTTTTCTACTTCACAAACCCATAGATCTGCAAGTCTATCTTCAAATACATTACCTACTTTACTATTCTGTACACGACGGCAGGCATAGACATCTCCTGTAGGAAGAATTGTAAGATGGCCGCTACCACAATGACATCCACCATAAATCATACCTTTTTCTGCAGTATCAGGAATCTTGAATTCTCCTGTTTCATATTCATATAAAGTCCAAAGGTGATCCTTCTTATTAAAATAAGTCTGACATCCTTTTGCCTCATACTCTTTAAACTTCTTATCACACTCTGCAAGCAACTGACGATAACGAAGAGGTTCAATATTAACATCCTTCTCTTCACTTGTAGGACAATAACGTGCAAAAGCATAAATATTTGTACCTGCTTCTACGACTGCATCAATAATACCAGGTACTTCATCAATATTAGTTCCTGAAACAGTTGTCATTACTACAGAACGGATACCTGCACGATTAATACATCCGATCTTTTCTAGTGTGATATCAAAGCTTCCAGGTTTTCTAAACCAATCATGTGTTTCTCTTAACCCATCAATAGACAACTGGTATTTTTCACAGCCATATTCTTTTAATTTGTGGCATACATCATCATTTAAATGAAATGGATTACCAAGAATTGTGAAAGGAATAGAATGTTTCTTAAGTAGTTCTAATAGCTTCCAGAAATGAGGATGAAGAATAGGATCTCCACCTGTAATATAGAAATAAGGATAACGGTGGTAACTTTCACAGAAATCTAAACAATTATAGAATGTTTCCTCCATCTGATCCCAGTTCATACTATCAAGCACCTTATTGCAGTTCTCCGAAAAAATATAACAATGTTTGCATCTCTGATCACATTCATCAGTAATATGCCATTGAAAAGAAAAGTATCGTCTCATATTTGTATCCTCCTCATATTTCGTATTTCTAAAGAAACACACATTGTTGTTTCCTTGGAAATACGTCCCAGATTATTCTGGGACATACTCATTACTTATCACCTGCGCCACAAGCTGTACCACAAGCAGCTGGTTTGTCATCAGCGCCACATGCTGCAGGTTTATCGCCTGCACCACATGCTGTACCACAAGCAGCTGGTTTATCGCCTGCACCACATGCAGTTGATGGAGCAGCTGTATTTTCATTCCAGTCTGCAATATTTGAAAGAGCCATTGTTGTTACCTCCTTTATAGATTCAGCGAGCCATTACTCTCTGTAGTTCCTATTTTAAATAGAATGAGTAATTCCACAAGTACGCACAATATTGTGGTATAGTTACCTCAAAGTAACTAATGATCATAACTTGAATAATAAAAAATCCAATAGTATACTAAAGATACTATTGGAGGATTGATTCATATGAGCGAGAAGACAAAAGAGTTGCCTGCATGTCCTGTAGAAACAACACTCACTTTAATTGGAAATAAGTGGAAAGTACTAATTATGAGAGATCTGCTTACTGGCACAAAACGTTTTGGTGAATTAAAGAAATCTCTTAGATCCGTTTCACAAAAAGTACTTACAGCACAGCTTCGTGCTATGGAAGAGGATGGACTTATTCATAGAGAAGTGTATGCGGAAGTACCTCCTAGAGTTGAATATTCGTTGACTGAATTAGGTTGGAGTTTAAAACCCATTCTAGATGCTATGGTCATCTGGGGTAACAATTATAAAAATCAAGCATAAGAAAAACGACCGCGAGGTCGTTTTCCTTATTTCATCAATTCTTGTGTATGTACTAATTGTGCATAAGCACCATCTTTTTCTAACAATTCATGATGCGTTCCTAATTCAATGATTCTTCCTTCATCAATAACCGCAATACGGTTTGCATTCTTGACTGTAGATAAACGATGCGCAATCACAATTGTAGTACGTCCTTGAGATAACTTATCAAATGTTTCCTGAATCTTTGCTTCAGTGACACTATCTAATGCACTTGTTGCTTCATCTAGAATAAGGACTGGTGGATTCTTTAAGAAGATTCTGGCGATAGAGATACGCTGTTTCTGTCCACCAGATAATAATACACCACGTTCTCCTACATTGGTTTCAAAACCATCAGGCATTTCCATGATATCATCATAGATTTCTGCAAGCTTGGCTGCTTCAATAATATCTTCCATTGTCGCATCTAATTTACCATAACGGATATTTTCCGCAATACTATCCGCAAATAAGAAGACATCCTGTGAAACAACACCGATGTTGTTATGGAGTGATGTTTGAGTAACATCTCTGACATCATGACCATCTACTAAGATAGATCCTTTTGTGACATCATAGAATCTAGGAATCAGCTGAGATAAAGTTGTTTTACCTCCTCCTGATGATCCGACTAAGGCAAGTGTTTCACCTGGATGAATATGTAGATCAACATCTGTGAGGATATCTCTGTCTTCTTCATACGCAAAGCTGACATGATCAATATCAATCTGTCCAGTTACATCTGTAAGTTCCATTGCATCAGGACGATCTTCTAATTGAGGTTTTGTATTAAGTAGTTCTACAAAACGATGGAGACCTGCAGTTCCATTCGCAAATAATTCCGCAAAGTTAGATAATTTACGGACTGGATTCACAAATGTAGAGACATATAAACTAAAAGTAATCAAATCAATTGTATCCATCTTACCCTGCATAATAAGAGCACCACCTACCGCAATAACGATGAGTGATAATGTACACATGAAGAATTCCATAATCGCATTAAAGCGACCCATCGCTTTATGGAACTGCTTCTTAGATGTCTTATATGTATCATTGGATGTATTGAACTTCTGCTGTTCAATTGTTTCATTCGCAAAGGCCTTGGCTGTTTTCATACCAGTAAGTCCTGATTCGATATCAGTATTGATGACTGCAACTTTCTGTTTAACACGAATTGAAGCTTCACTCATAGAGTGACGTGATTTCCATACGACAAGTATGAAAACAGGAATCATAATCGCAATGACTAAAGCTAAACGCCATTCGATTGTGAACATGATAATAATAGAACCGATAATAGTGACTGTAGAGATAAATAAGTCTTCTGGTCCATGGTGCGCAAGTTCTGTAATGTCAAATAAATCAGTTGTTAGACGGCTCATTAATTGTCCAATACGGTTATTATCAAAATAACCATAGCTTAATGACTGCATATGTTCAAATAAGTCCTTACGCATATCTGCTTCTACAAGAATACCAAATGTATGCCCATAATAACAAATTATATAAGTAAAGAATGAACGTACTAAATATGCGAATAAGAAGATGATCATGACCATCCAGAATGTTTTATAAATACTATTTGGTAGTAATGTATACATACACCATCTAGAAACAAACGGAAAAGCGAGATCAATTAAAGAAATCATTAACGCACATGCAAGGTCTAAGAAGAATAAACGACGATGTGGTTTAAAGTAAGATATAAATGTTTGAAAATCAGTTTTTTGTTTCATAGTGATCCTCCCTCGGATTATTATGACATATTTTAAACTTAAAGTAACTCATAATGTTTCAAAGCTTTATAGATTCCTTCATTATCCACTGTATCAGTGATATAAGTAGCCTGTTGTTTTAAGACATCGACACCATTTCCCATCGCAATACGCACACCTGCTTCTCTAAACATCGCCTGATCATTATAGCCATCACCAAACGCATAAGCATCTTCTTTAGTGAGTGAGAAATAATCTATGATATACTTAATTGCATGTCCCTTATCAAAGATAAGGGTAGACGTATCACATGAACCAGTACCTCCATGATCATTAATAATACGATCATCTTTAAAAGCTTCTATCATTGTATCTCTCTTTTGTAGCGTATCATAGAAGAAGTCACATGTATAATAAGTCCCTTCTTCATCTTTAATATGTTCTTCACCATACTCTTTCTTAATATGTTTTAATACATCCCCTTCTAAATGATAAGGAGTAGAGAATGTATCAGAGACAAAGAGTCCTCCACATCCTAGATCATCTAGCTTCTTTTTTAGTTCTTCTACTTCATCTTGTGTAAATGGAACACCATGAAGCTTCTTTCCCTTATAACTGATATAGCGACCATTACATGAAATAATACCTGAAACGAGTTTTCCAAATAACTTCTCTGCATAATAAGGTGCACGCCCTGTACAGATAAATGTATCATAGCCCTTCTCTTTTAATGCGACTAATGCTTTCTTATTAGATTCTGGAATATGTCCATGAATAGCCAATGTTCCATCAATATCAAAAAATAATACCTTATTCATCATCTATTCCTCCTTGTTTCTATTCTATCAAAAAAATCAGAAGAGATTAATGTCCCTTCTGATTTCTATATGCATAGTATTTTAATTGTGTCTTCACTTTATGACTGATACATACAAACCCTAGTGAACACAATATCACAAGTATATCTCTCATCATATATGTACCTCCTAGTTAGGATATACTAACTATATACAATTTAAGAGAAATATGCAAATGATTTATCTTGTGAATATTGTACAGTCTGAGATATGTGTATCTTCTTCCTGTAGATGATAGATAATCTGACTCACTACATAATAACCATTATTCACAAAGATTTCGATAATACCTTCATCATAATAGATATCTAAGTCACACTGACCATTTAAGACAGGTGTCTTATGCACATTATATAAATCATCATTATTCACAGAAACTGCTGTACGATCTACGACTAACTGATCATCAATATAAGAAATCTTCACACCACCTAAAGTGATTGTTTCATTGTCTTCTAATGTTGTTTTCATTAAGAAAGGTTCATCAAAGTCGATTGTTTCTGTTTGATGCACAAATGTATTTTTAATAAGTGGATGAACATCCTGATATACATGACCATCTTTATAAGATAAGTGACGAGGCATTGTGAATAAACCAATCCATTCTTCCCCTTCTAATACTTCCTTCATTCTCATCCAGCCTAAGATTGTACGTTTATTGTTTTCATCCAAGAATGTCTGAGGGGCATAGAAATCAAAGCCATAGTCAATAAACATAAGGTCTCCTGCCTTAGACATTGTACATGTTTCTTCATCAAAATTGACTGGCATAATAGCCGCATTACTATTAGGACGTGGATAACCATCTAGGTTTTCTGGTGAGAAGACTAAGAAGTATTGTCCATCACATTCAAATAGATCAGGACATTCCCACATGTTTCCAATATCAGGATCAGTATATCTATTCTTATAAGTAAATGTCATACCATCTTCACTTTCATAGAATAATACTTCACCATCAAAATCATCACCATGAGGAATCTTACTTCCTAGAATCATATAAACATGTCCATTCTTACCTAACCAGACTTTAGGATCTCTTGTATGTTGTAGATGTCCTAAAGAAGGATCAGTAATCACATCGACGACCTTATATTTTGCGTCTTTATTATTGAAGTGATATCCATCATCACTAATGAGTAATGCCTGTGATGCGATTAAGTCATCCTTAATAAGTGGCTTATGGATATATTCAGGGTTTTCAATACGATACTTAATAGCTGTGTAATATAAATACATCTTGCCATTATAGTTTAATGCAGAACCTGAGAAGATTCCATTTCTGTCATAATCCTTAGAAGGATATAACGCAATTGGGAGATGCTTGAAATTCATAAAGTCTTTAGTGACTGCATGTCCCCAATGCATTGTGCCCCATGATGTATCATATGGGAAATGCTGGTAGAAGATATGATATTCTCCATTAAAGTAGTTTAGCCCATTAGGATCATTGATCCAGTTTCTAGGTGCTGTAAAGTGTATTTTTGGTCTCATTATATTATTCCTCCATCTCTATACTATTATAATGAAATCGGTCACACATTCAATAAAAAAGAAGCACTTGCATACTTCTTAATACTCATATTTCTTGAGTTCACAATTCTTAATCCCAAAGGCTGAGAATTCATCATTGGTCATATCATGGAAATAAGATTCAATAATACGAGAGATACCATTATGAGCAACTAAGAGATACACATGTTCCTCATCTTTCTTCACATCATCTAATAAACTATAGATACGATGCGCAAGATGCAACATTGTTTCTCCTCCCTCAAAAGAATTCACAAAACATGTCTTTGCCTGTTTGAATTCTTCCCCATTTCTAGGTGTCGATTCATATTTTCCGAAGTTCTGTTCCTTAAGTCTTAATTCTTCTCTTGCTGGTATACCTGTGATCTCTGCAATATGTAAGGCCGTATCCTTTGCACGACTTAAAGGTGAATAAAGAATTTGATCTATGTGAATATGATTATCTCTAATATATTGTCCAAGCTCAAGAGCCTGCTTATGTCCTAGATCTGTTAAGGCAATGTCCGTTGCCCCACATATCTTATTTTCTACATTCCAGATAGTCTGACCATGACGTGTAAAATAGAAATGTCCCATTACTTTAAAGCCTCATCAAAGACACGTTTGAAGTTTGCCTTGATTGAATCATAATCATCCTGGATTGTACATTCAAATAACTTCTCATTTCCAATAAATAAAGAAGGTACTGCATAATAGTTATAGTTTTCAGCTAAAGCGACATTTTCACTCTCTTCAATCTGTTCTATATCTAATGACTTATATTCAGGATTTTCTACCATTAATTCTTTCATTGCCTTTTCTGCTTTCTTACAGAATGGACACTCTTCTAAATAAAACATTGTGATCTTTTTCATACACATTCCTCACTTTCATACCTCTATTATTCTCTTTTTTATATCATTTATCAACTTATTTGACTTAAATGTAAGTGCTTAGTATTTTAGTTTTAACTTCAAATTAGTATATTTGTTATACAATTATGGCCGATTTGTCACTTTTACCCCTTATACATTTGATTTTTAAAATCAAAGGTCTATAATGCAAGTCAAGGAATAGTTTGATATTCCAAGTAGTAAAAAGGAGAATGATATGAAATCTAATGTTTCAAATCTAGTCAGAGACGCATTAATGTTAGGAGTTCTCATCTGTTTATCACAGATATCTGTCGCATTACCTACAGCTGTTCCTATCACATTGCAGACCCTGGCCATCTATCTCATTGCGTGTCTTATGACACCAAACCATGCATTCTATACAGTGCTTTGTTATTTGATTATGGGAGCTATTGGTCTTCCAGTATTTAGTAATTTTAGTAGTGGTATGGGTGCTCTTATAGGTCCAACAGGAGGCTTCTTATTCAGTTTTCCTATTATGGCATTAGTGATGAGTACTATTATTACTCATGACCGTTCAGTTAAGGGACATATTCTTGCCATGATTATTGGAACAGCTATTACTTATGGACTTGGAAGTATTTACTTCATGTATACAATGAAAGCTGCACTTCTAAGTACATTAATGACTTGTGTATTCCCATTCTTACTTGGTGATGCATTAAAGATTGCAGTAAGCTGCATGATCGCATTGAAATTAGAAAAGATTGTATTAAAAAAGACAGTATTGTCATAAGGAGGATATAAACATGACAACATTTGATAAGGTAAAAGATATTATTGTAGATTCACTTAGCTGTGATGAAGAACAGGTAACATTAGAAGCATCTTTAAAGGATGATCTTGATGCAGATTCATTAGATGCCGTTGAATTAATCATGGCTGTAGAAGATGAATTCGATGTACAGATTCCTGATGAAGAAGCTAACAAAATGGCTACTGTAAAGGACATTGTTGATTACTTAGAAGCAAATGCTTAATTTTTTAAATAAATAGTTTGAATTTCAAAGAAAGAAGGTTTTCTATGGATTTAGTCAGAGAGTTGATGGAAGCTTTTGAACAAGCTGATATCGATAAGATGAAAATTGAAATGGAAGGCGTGAAACTTGAACTTGAAAAGAGTCAACAGGTGCAGGTAACTGCACCTGTCACTGTATCTAGTGAAAGTGCGCCTGTTGTTGTACAAGAAGTTAAGGAAGAAAAACCAGTTATTAGTGGTACAGAAGTAAAGGCCCCTCTTGTAGGTGTTTATTATTCTTCTCCTTCCCCAGATGATCAGCCTTTTGTCAAGGAAGGGTCAAAAGTCACTAAGGGACAGACATTATGTATTATTGAAGCCATGAAGGTGATGAATGAAATCAAAGCACCTGTAGATGGTACTGTCCGTTCTCTATTAGTGAAGGATGAAGAATTAGTGAGCTTTGATCAGACTTTAATGATCATCGAGGAATAGTATGTTTAAGAAGATTTTAATTGCGAATCGTGGAGAAATCGCTGTTCGTATTATTCGTGCATGTAAAGAGATGGATATTTTAACAGTAGCCATTTATTCTACGGCTGATCAGAATGCATTACATGTACAGTTAGCAGATGAAGCAGTATGTGTCGGTGGTCCTAAGAGTGCTGATAGTTATTTAAATAAGGAAGCGATTATTACTGCAGCTGTTGAGACAGGATGTCAGGCTATTCATCCAGGTTTTGGTTTTTTATCTGAAAATAGTGATTTTGCAAGACTTGTAGAGACTTGTGGCCTTAAGTTTATTGGTCCTAAGGGTGATGTTATTGATGCATTAGGTAATAAGTCTAAGGCAAGAGAAATGATGATTGAAGCAGGTGTTCCTGTAGTTCCAGGATCTAATGGTTCAGTCAATACATATGAAGAATTAAAAGAAGTTGTGAATGAAATTGGTTATCCTGTGCTTATTAAAGCAAGTGCTGGTGGTGGAGGTCGTGGTATGCGTAAGGCCTTTAGTGAAGATGAACTAGAGAATGCCTTTATGACTGCCAAGGCAGAAGCCAAAGCATGTTTTGGGGATGATGATATGTATGTGGAGAAGCTTGTATTGAATCCTAAGCATATTGAGTTCCAGATTCTCGCAGATGAACATGGCAATGTCATTCATTTAGGTGAGAGAGACTGTTCTATTCAAAGACGTAATCAGAAGATGATAGAAGAAGCACCATGTAAGGTACTTGATGCATCTTTACGTTTAAAAATGGGTGAATCTGCAGTCAAAGCTGCACAGGGTGCTGGTTATACCAATGCTGGAACTGTTGAGTTTGTTTTAGATGAACACAACAACTATTACTTTATTGAGATGAATACGCGTATTCAGGTTGAACATCCTATTACTGAAATGGTCACTGGTATTGATCTTATTAAGCAGCAGATTCGTATTGCATCAGGTTTACCTTTAAGCTTTAAACAGGAAGATATTAGTTTACAGGGTCATTCTATTGAATGTCGTATTAATGCGGAAGATCCCTTCCATAACTTTAGACCATGTCCTGGTCAGGTGAACTTCATGCATTTACCTGGAGGACCAGGTGTTCGAGTGGATACGATGTTATATACAGGTTATACGCTCCCTACTCAATATGATTCAATGGTCGCAAAAGTGATTGTCCATGCTCCTACTCGATTAGAAGCAATTAAGCGTATGAGACGCGCTTTAAGTGAGCTTGTAATTGAAGGCATTACCACAAACCAGACATTACAGTTCTATATCCTACATCAGCCTGATTATATTAAAGGACATTTTAATACAAGCTTTATTGAAACACATTTAGATGAGATGGTGAGTGAAAATGGATAGTATCTGGAAGAAAAGAAAACAACAATTACAGGACTTTCGTCGTTATTTAAATAAGGACAACAAAGTCAAGAAACAGGAAGTGCCTGATGGTTTATATCAGGCATGTCCTAATTGTAATAGTACAATTCGTACACTTGATTTAAAGAATCATTTACAGGTATGTCCACAGTGTGGTCATCACCTCTTTATTGATGCTTATGCGCGTTTAGATGCGTTGTTTGATCATGGTAAATATAAGGAATACTACACTTCTATGAAATCAGGAAATCCATTAGGATTCCCTGGTTATGAAGAAAAACTTGAGAAGTATGAATATAAGACAGGATTACATGATGGTGTTGTTGTCGCGGGTGGTCGTATTGATCATATGCGCACAATTGTCGTTGTGATGGATCATCGTTTTATGATGGCTTCTATGGGTAGTGTAGCAGGTGAAAAGATTACACGAGCCATTGAAATGGCAACAAGAAAGAAATTACCTTTAATTATTTTTACATCAAGTGGTGGTGCAAGAATGCAGGAAGGCATCTTCTCTTTAATGCAGATGGGTAAAACATGTGCTGCATTAAAACGTCATTTAGATGCTGGACTTCTTTATATTTCTTATTTAACACACCCTACTACAGGTGGTGTTACTGCATCATTCGCAATGTTAGGTGATATTAATATCGCAGAACCAGAAGCTTTAGTTGGTTTTGCAGGACCTAGAGTTATTGAAAGTACAATGAAAACAAAGCTACCTGAAGGATTCCAGCGTGCTGAATTCTTAGAAGATCATGGCTTTGTAGATATGATTGTGGAACGTGAGAAGATGCGTGACACATTGGCTTTATTATTACGTATGCATGCATAAGGAGGAATTATGTCTTTAAAGGAAAAGGAAGAAAAGATTGCAGAGCTAGAAAAGAAGCTTGCAGTCATTAAGAATGATAGAGAAATAGATTCCAGTAAGATTGAAGAAACAATCAATGATTATAAGAAAGAGACATATTCACATCTTTGTGCATATGATCGTGTTTATCTTGCGAGAAAGCCTGAACGTTCTCATATTCATGAGTTTATTGATCATGTGTTTGATGATTTCATAGAAATGCGTGGAGATCGTTATTTCAAGGATGATCAGGCAATTGTCGGTGGTATTGGGATGTTTAATAACATGCCAGTCACAATTATTGGACATCAAAAAGGAAGAAGTCTAGATGATAACCTTAAGTGTCAGTTTGGTATGGCAAGTCCTGAAGGGTATCGTAAAGGAATGCGTTTAATGAAACAGGCAGAGAAGTTCCATCGTCCTATTATTACTTTTATTGATACACCGGGTGCTTATCCTGGTATTAGTTCTGAAGAGAATGGGATTGGTGAAGCAATCGGTCAGAGTTTAATGATGATGAGTGATTTAAAGGTACCTATTATTGTGATTATTACTGGTGAAGGAGGAAGTGGTGGTGCTTTAGCCCTCAGTATTGGTGATCACTTAGCTATGTTAGAAAATGCGGTTTATTCTGTTTTATCTCCTGAAGGTTTTGCATCTATTCTTTGGAAGGATGTAAAGGGAGAACGTATTGAGGAAGCATGTGAAGTCATGAAGATGACAGCTGAAGATTTATATCATTATGGAATTATTGATGAAATCATCAAGGAACCTCTTGGTGGAATGACGACTAATCCTGCAGCTGTATATAGAAATATACGTAAAGTTGTTAGAGAACAGTTAGATATTCTCGTACCAATGGATGTAAATACTTTAATACGTAAGAGATATAACAGATATCGTAAGATTGGAGAATGGAAGAATGGATAAGGGTATTTCTATCATCAACACAGGATATTATGTACCAGAGAATATCCTTACAAATGATGATCTATCAAGAATGGTTGATACGAGTGATGAGTGGATTTACCCCCGCACTGGTATCAAGAAACGTCATATATGTAAAGATGAAACACTTGTAGATATGGCCTATAAGGCATCTTTAAAGGCATTAAACAACATCAATAAAGAAGATATTGGAATCATTATCGTGGCGACAATGTCTTCTTCCTATAATACCCCTTCTATTGCCTGTCTCTTACAGGAACGTTTAGGTTTAAAAAATGATGTATTTGCGTTTGATTTAAACGGGGCATGTAGTGGATTTGTCTATGCGTTATCAGTGGCACGTTCATTACTTCATGCAGGTGATAAGCGTTATGCCCTAGTAATAGGTGCTGAACAGTTATCAAATCTAATTGACTGGAAAGATCGTACAACATGCATCTTGTTTGGTGATGGAGCCGGTGCTGTTGTCGTAGAGAAAGAAAATAAGTTATTTGTGGACTATCAAGGATCAGAAGGCAATGAAGAAGTGCTTTATGGTTTAAAGAATGATTATTTACATATGGAAGGTAAAGAAGTATTTAAGTTTGCGACAAGAGTTCTTCCTATGTGTATAGAGAAAGTATTAGAGAAAGCATCACTGACTAAAGATGATATAGATTACTTTGTGGTGCATCAGGCGAATGAAAGAATTATTCGTCATGTTTATAAGAAAATGAAAGTAACATCAGATAAGTTTTATCTGAATGTCGATGAATATGGTAATACATCTGCTGCAAGTATTCCTCTTGTACTTGGAGAGATGAATGAAAAGAAGTTATTAAAAAGAGGTATGAAGATACTCTGTGTTGGTTTTGGTGCAGGACTGACTTATGGTGCCAATCTGATAGAGTGGTAAGGAGAAGACTATGTGGTTAAATGAAACTTTAAAGATTAAATACCCTCTTATTCAGGGTGGTATGGCTAATATTGCGACAGGTGCTTTTGCGGCAGCTGTATCTAATGCAGGTGGTTTAGGACTTATTGCAGGAGGAGGAATGTCTCCTGATATGTTAAGAGAGAATATCCGTGAAGCAAAGAAATTGACTGATAAACCTTTTGGTGTGAACTTGATGTTATTACATCCACAGGCTGCTGAAATGGCTGATATTGTGGTAGAAGAACATGTTCCTGTAGTAACAACTGGAGCTGGTAATCCCGGTATTTATATTAAGAAATGGAAAGAAGCAGGTATTATTGTGATGCCTGTAGTACCTAGTGTGGCCCTTGCGAAACGTATGGAAAGAGCGGGTGTCGATGCCGTTATTGCGGAAGGGACTGAATCTGGTGGTCATGTCGGGGAACTCACTACTATGGCTTTAGTACCACAGGTAAAGGCTGCAGTGAATATTCCTGTGATTGTCGCAGGTGGTGTTGCGAGTGGTAAACAGCTTCTTGCAGCTGTTGCACTTGGTGCTGATGGTGTACAGGTTGGTACTATTCTTCTTGCAAGTCATGAGTGTCCTATTCATCAAAACTATAAAGATGCAATCATCAAGGCAAAGGATACTGATACAACAGTGACTGGACGTATTGCAGGAACTCCTGTACGTATCTTAAAGAATAAGATGGCACGTACTTATATTAAGAAAGAAAAAGAAGGTGCCGAAATGATGGAACTAGAAAAGTATACATTAGGTTCTTTAAAACGTGCTGTATTTGAAGGTGATGTAGATACTGGTTCTTTAATGAGTGGTCAGGTTGCTGGTATGGTACATGAAGAAAGAAGTTTAAAAGAAATCATTGAAGGTTTGTTTAATGAATATGAAGAAGAAAAGAAACGTGTGATGGAGGTTCATCTATGAAAATAGGATCACATACTTTATCTCTCCCTTTAATTCAGGGAGGAATGGGTGTTGGTGTTTCTCTTAGTTCTTTAGCTGGAAATGTCGCTAAGAAAGGCGCAATGGGTGTTATTTCTACAGCCCAGATTGGTTTTAAGAAACCTTCTTTTCTTAAAGATACTAAAAAAGCAAATCTAGAAGCGATTGATGAAGAAATCAAACGTGCTAAAGAGATATCAAATAATAATGGTATGGTGGCAGTGAATGTCATGGTTGCCTTAAGTGATTATGAACAGCATGTCAAACAAGCTGTTCAAAGTGGTGTAGATGCGATTATTTCTGGGGCTGGTCTTCCTTTAAAGCTTCCTGAATATGTGGATGAAAAGACTGCGATTGCGCCTATTGTCTCTTCTGGTAAAGCTGCACGTTTGATCTTAAATAAATGGAAACGTCAATATGATCGTACAGCTGACTTTATTGTGATTGAAGGATATAAAGCAGGTGGACATCTTGGATTCAAGAAAGAAGAACTATTAGAGAATACATGTGCTTCTCTAAAGGATATCTTGAAGGATGTTAAAGAAGTTGTGAAAGGCTTTGAAGAGCTATTTAATCATTCTATTCCAGTATTTGTCGCAGGTGGTATTTATACTAACGATGATATTAAAGAAATGTTAGAAGCGGGTGCTGATGGTGTTCAGATGGGAACACGTTTTATTGGTACTTATGAATGTGATGCTTCTATGGAGTATAAGAATTATTTTATTAATGGTAAGAAGGAAGATATCAAGATTGTACAGTCTCCTGTAGGTATGCCAGGACGCGCATTTATGACACCTTTTATGGAAAAGACACATCCTATTAAGAGATGTTTTAGATGTATTGCGAGCTGTGATATGAAGTCTATTCCTTATTGTATTACTCAGGCTTTAATTAATGCGGTAAATGGTGATTGTCAGAATGGTCTCGTATTTACTGGCACAAACGGATATCGCATTGACAAGCTTGTACATGTAAGTGATCTGATTGATGAATTAATGGAGGGTATTGTATGAAACTCGGTTTTATCTATGCAGGACAAGGAACACAGTATGTAGGTATGGGACAGTCTTTTTATGAAAATGATGAAGACTGTCAAAACCTATTAGATAATGTAAAGTTAGATTTTGATTTAAAGGATATCATGTTTAATAGTGATGAAAAGACTATTAGTACGACACGTTTTACTCAGCCTGCCATGGTGGCAGTAGCCAATATGGCGACTCTTCTTTTAAAGAAGAATGGGATTACACCTGATTATGTATGTGGTTTATCTTTAGGTGAATATAGTGCTTTAAGTGCTGCAGGTGTATTTGATCCTGAAACAGCAATCCAGGTTGTAAGAGAAAGAGGTCTCGCAATGGAAAAGGCCGCTGAAGGTGTTGAGAGCGCCATGATGGCTATTCTTGGACTTGAACGTGAGCCATTACTTGATATTTGTGAGAGCTGTGATGGGTATGTTTCTATTGCGAACTATAACTGTCCTGGACAATTAGTTATTGCAGGAGAAAAGAAAGCAGTAGAAGAAGCAGGTCAGAAGGCATTAGACAATGGTGCAAGAAGAGCTGTGCCTTTAAATACAAGTGGTCCTTTCCATACAAAGTTATTAAAGGATGCTAGCACAAGACTTCATGAAGTATTTAAAGATATGACATTCCATGAAATGAATGTACCTGTTATTTTCAATTGTACCGGTAAGGAATTAGAAGATTGCAGCGTACAAGAGATGTTAGAAAAACAGGTCATGAGTCCTGTCTATTTTGAAGATAGTATTCGTACTATGATTGATCATGGTGTGGATACAATTATAGAGATTGGACCTGGTAAGGTATTAAGCGGTTTTGTCCGTAAGATTGATAGAAAGATCAAGACATATCAGGTAGAAGATATGGCTTCTTTACAGAAGTGTGTGGAGGCAATCAATGAAACTAAGCAATAAGGTAGCCCTTGTCACTGGGGGATTGAAAGGTATTGGACGTGCAACAGTGATGGAACTTGCAAGTCAGGGTGCAGATATTGCGTTAAATTATCGTGCAAGTGAAAAAAATAAAGTATTAGCTGAAGAATTAGTGAAAGAACTTAAAGAGCTTGGTAGAGATGTATTATGTGTTGAAGGTGATATTTCTCATGAAGAAGATGTAGAAAACATCTTTAAGAGTATCAAGAAGTATTTTGGACATCTTGATATTCTTGTGAATAATGCAGGGATTACTAGAGACCAGTTAATCTTAAGAATGAAGACTGAAGATTTTGATGCAGTTATTAATACAAATCTTAAAGGGACTTATTTATGTATGAAACAGGCAAGTCGTTTAATGATGAAACAGAAGTCTGGTCATATTATTTCTTTATCTTCTGTCGTTGGTGTGATGGGTAATGCAGGACAGGTCAACTATGCCGCAAGTAAAGCAGGTGTCATTGGTATGACAATGTCTCTTGCAAGAGAATTAGGTCCTAGAGGTGTGACTGTGAATGCGGTAGCACCTGGATTTATTGAAACAGACATGACAGAAGTATTAAGTGATGAAGTAAAGGAAGGTTTAAAGGCATCTATTCCTTTAGGTACACTTGGACATGTAGAAGATGTTGCCAAGACAATCGCCTTTCTCGCAAGTGATGATGCAAAGTATATTACAGGACAGACCATCCATGTAGATGGTGGAATGGCTATGTAAGGAGGAGCTTATGACAAAACGTAGAGTAGTAGTAACAGGTATAGGAACTATTAATCCTATTGGACATAATGTAGAAGAAACATGGAAGTCTATTGAAGAAGGGAAATGTGGTATTGCGCCTATTTCTTTATTTGATACAACAGATATGAAAGTGACTCTTGCAGGTGAAGTCAAAGACTTTGATGTGACAAAGTATATTGATAAGAAAGAAGCGAAAAAGATGGACCGCTTTATCCAGATGGGTATGATAGCAGCTAAAGAGGCAATGGAAGATAGTAAACTTGATATCAACAACATTGATTCTCATCGTTTTGGTGTCATTGTATCAAGTGGTATTGGTGGTTTAGGTTCTATTGAAAAGAACTATCAGACAGGTGCTAAACGTGGTTTTGATAGAGTATCACCTTTCTTTATTCCTATGACTATTTCTAACTTAGCAGCAGGTCATATTGCGATTGCATACCATGCACAAGGGTTATGTACATGCCCAGTGACTGCATGTGCAGGTGGTACAAATGCGATTGGTGATGCATTTAGAAATATTCGTGATGGTTATCAGGATGTAATGATTGCAGGTGGATGTGAAGCATCTGTCACACCTTTAGGTATTGGTGGATTTACTTCTATGAAGGCTTTAAGTGATGCCACTGATCCTAACCGTGCCTCTATTCCTTTTGATAAAGAAAGAAATGGATTCGTCATGGGTGAAGGCGCTGGTATTCTTATTCTTGAAGAATTAGAACATGCCTTAAAGAGAGGTGCACATATTTATGGTGAAATGACTGGTTATGGCGTGAGCTGTGATGCCCATCATATTACTGCCCCACTTCCTAATGGTGAAGGTGGTGCCTATGCCATGCAGAATGCATTAGATGATGCAGGAATTAGTTATGATGTAATTGATTATATTAATGCGCATGGTACTTCTACTCATTTAAATGATTTATGTGAAACAGAAGCGATTAAATCAGTATTTAAGGAACATGCATATAAGCTTGCAGTAAGTTCTACTAAAGGTCATACAGGACATTGTTTAGGGGCTGCAGGGGGGATTGAAGCTGTACTATCAGTATTAGCCTTAAAACATGGTTTTATTCCTCCTACTTTAAATTATCAGGTAAAGGATGAAGAATGTGATTTAAATGTAGTACCTAACAAGGGTGTTAAGAAAGATCTACATTATGTAATGAGTAATTCATTAGGTTTTGGTGGACATAATGCTAGTATTATATTCAAGGAGTATGACAATGGAACTAAATAGTAATGAAATTGCGAAGATTAATCCTCATCGTTATCCTTTTGCGCTTGTAGATCGTATTACTGATTATAAGCCAGGAGAATATGCGAAGGGTATTAAGTGTGTCAGTGTGAATGAAATGCAGTTTATGGGGCATTTCCCTGAGCATCATGTGATGCCAGGTGTATTGATTGTAGAAGCTTTAGCACAGACTGGATGTATTGCGATATTAAGTCAGGAAGAACATCAGGGTAAGATTGTCTTCTTTGCTGGAATCAATAAATGTAAGTTTAAAGGACAAGTCATTCCTGGAGATGTGATGGAATTAGAATGCACACTTACAAGAATGAGAGGGAAAATCGGTATTGGTGAAGCCAAAGCAACAGTCAATGGAAAAACTGTTGTACAGGCTGAACTCACTTTTGCGATTAGTGACTAATGAAATATATAGAATTTGAAGAAATTGATTCTACTAATACGTATATTCATGATCATTATCAGGAATTAGATGATGATACAATTGTCCGTGCACATTATCAAACTCATGGCCGAGGACGTTCTAATCATATCTGGGAGGCAGATAAGAATGCACAGCTTCTCTTTAGTTATTATATGAAGCAGAACATTGATCCTTTAAAGGTGTCTGCCATTATGGCTTATGCGATTGTGACAGTACTTAGAATGAAGCAGATTAATGCATTTATTAAGTGGCCCAATGATATATATGTAAACAACAAGAAAATAGCTGGAATTCTTGTAGAAACGATTTATGAAAATACTTTACAGGGTATTATTATTGGGACTGGTTTGAATGTAAATAAAGGACCTTATTATTCTTTATCCGATGTCATTGATCAAGATATTGATCAAGAAAAGCTGATGTTGAATATTATTGACACATTCAAGAATATGCTTCATATGCCTTTTGTATCTTTACTTGAAGGTATGAATCGTCATTCTTATTTAAAAGGTAAGACAATTCCTTATAAAGAGTATGGTTTAGTGAAATTTCTTTATTTAGATGAGAATTGTCATCTTGTGATAGAGGATGAAAACAAGAAAAAGCATACGATTCTTTTGAATGAATTATCATTAGGTCGTGTATAATTAGGCTTCTCAAATATGTATTAAAATTGTAGAATAGAGTCAAGGAGTGGAATTATGGACGCAAAAAAGAATAATTTAATGGATTCTATTAATACAGTTTTTAAACTCGCTATTAAAGTACAGGAAGATTATATTAAGTATAGTCCTTTTCCTGAATTATCAATGAATGAAATGCATATTATAGAAGCTGTAAGTAAGCAGCAATTCCCTACTATGACAAATGTCGCAAAGACATTAAGAGTTACTGTAGGCACATTAACTACTAATGTAAAGACTATTGTGAATAAAGGTTTTCTTACAAGAGAACGTTCTTCTGCAGATCATCGTGTGACATATCTACGTATTACTGATAAAGGATATCAGGCATTAGTGGTACATAATCAGTTTCATAAGGAGTTATCTGAACTTTATAGTCAGCATATTCCTGATGAAAAGATTGGCTGGGTATATGATACAATAGAGACCGTGATAGAAGACTTAAAGGAATATCAGAAAAACCTAACTAAATAATATAACCCCCTATAGAAGGTGTAATTCTTCTATAGGGGGTTTTCTTATACTTATTTTCTTAAATCATAACACTTATATAAAAGAGAAATTAATTCATCCTTATTTGTTGCTTGTACACCAATAGCTTTTAAATCTACATTTTCATCTATCATTGCAGACAAAAACATCTCCATATCTTTCTTGATTTCATCACTAAGTATCACTCTTGTGTTAGGTGTAACCAATTGAGCCAATCGAAATACATCATTTTTGTGTTTCTTAATATTCTTGCTGTCAATATGTTCACCACATAACCTTCGTTCTGTCAAATCTAACCACGCTTTAGCTTTAAATGCAATTAAACATAATGGGCTGAGAACTGGTACGCCATTAATAATTAACTGTCCACCTTTTAATAATTCATAATAATCTTTATTCAAAAGAATAGCGGATAAACTTGATACCTCTTCATCAATTGGTAAAGGTGTAAGAATTGAATCGTTATCTAAAATAATATAATCTGGATTTCTTGAAAATATCTCTATCATATATGGATATTGCTTACTTTTAGGACAACTAAATCTATAAAACTGTGCCTTACCTGTACTTTTATTCAAATGTGAATACTTAGCTTCTTTAATATACTCCCAAAATTTCCTACCAAATTCAACTGTTATAGACTCAACAATTAATACAATATCTATATCCTTAGTTGCTCGAAATGGGAGTTCTTCATTTTCCATTATAACATCACAGGCCGTGCCACCAATAATAACATATTGATCCTCAAACCCTTTAAAGTATTCTTTAAACTTAGCAATTCCATTGACCATTAATCTGTCAGCTCCTTTTCTAGTATGTCTTCTAAGACTTCTTCGATTCTTTCATCTTTATTTTCTTTTAAAGACAATACTATAGAAAGAGTATCTGCGATATTTGTATGAGTAAATAAATGGGGATCATAAGCCCATATTTCTACTTTCACCTGTACATCTGGATCTATCAATTCATCAATAAGCTGCATCTTATCAAATTCCTTTTCATATACTGCATATGTTCTTATACGGCTTGGATTCAGCATACTCATTTCTGATAATGCACTTTCTCCTGATAGAACCATATAATCTGTGACTAAAGACTGATCCATATATCCTACTTGACGTACTGGTGTTAAGAGATAGTGTTGAACACGCTCAAACAATTCTTTATAAGAATATTTTGATTCTATTACCTTATTCACACCATCCTTATATACTAAGAATAAATCTGTCATTTCTAATTGTTTAACTGCCCTTGACAGGGTCATTGCGGAAAATGGAAGGTTCTTTGAAAGATCTGATACATATACCTTCTTCTCATGATTATACATATACGCAAGAAATAGTAACTGTGTTGAATAGACAAACTTGTCTTTAGTCTTTTCTATTCCCTTTTCATCCACAAGTAATGTACCAATAAAAGGAAGAAAAATCTGTTTATCTGTCATGAAAGGAATGTGATTCTCAAGAAGACTCTTTCTTCTATAGAATGATATTGTCTTACTATATAATACGATAGGAACATCATCAATTACTCGAATTTTTTGTATTTGTTTTTTAAGTGATGGAAGTGTAGGGAGTTCTTCTATTGGTTGAATCACAATACAGCGCATATTTTCAATATAAGCTGTATAGAATTGATAATTACTTACAATATAAAGAGGTAATATGCTTTTGTTATCCCATGGTTCATATCTTATAGATAGGCCAAATATATGATCAATCATTGTATAGCCTCCTTTTAACTTAATTTATTTTATTTTAACTTTATGAATGTTAATATGCAAGTTTTTGAGTTAATTAAAAATATCCTCCAGATGATATATCTAGAGGATATTCATAAGATATGCCCACCTTCAAGTAATAGATATATAACTCGAAGAAGCAAAATAAATAATATGAGTATAAACCACGCTTTGAATTCTTTCATGCCTTTAACCTCTTAACAAGATTATACCAGGCAGTTATGGAATTATTGTGTACTTTTAGATATTATAGCCATGATCCATAGGACCACTGCCCTGACCTAAATCTAACATAGCACCGATTGCGCCAGAGAGATATGTCTTCGCATTTCTCACTGATTCTTCTAATGTATAACCCTTAGCTAAGTTAGATGCAATCGCACTTGATAAAGTACATCCAGTACCATGTGTATTACTGTTGTCTATTCTATGTCCTTTAAACCAAGTTCCCTTTTCACCATTGTATAAGTAGTCATTGGCATCATTTAATTGATGTCCACCTTTGACTAATACAGCACAATGGTATGTATCATAGATCTTCTTAGCCGCTTTTTCCATATCTTCTACAGTCTTGACTTCCATATCAGTTAAGACTTCTATTTCTGGAATATTAGGTGTAATCACTTCTGCGATAGGAAGTAATTCTTCCTTTAATGTGGAAATAGCTTCATCACTAATAAGCTTGGCGCCACTTGTCGCAACCATCACTGGATCTACTACAATATGCTTCGCATCATAATGTTTCAACATTTCTACAATAGTATGAATAAGTGCTTTAGAAGATACCATACCAATCTTAACAGCTTCTGGATATATATCATCAAATACAGCTCTAATCTGGTTTTCTAAGAACTCTGGAGTCACATCCATAATATCTGTCACACCTGTTGTATTCTGCGCTGTGAGGGCTGTAATAGCGCTCATACCGAATACTTTATTCGCAAGCATTGTCTTTAAGTCTGCTTGTATTCCAGCACCACCACTAGAATCACTACCTGCAATAGTGAGACATGTATGCATTGTTTCATATAGTGCATCTACACGTTTCTTTAAATCAAGAGTTGCCTGTTTAATATTCTTCTGACCAAATAAAGCACTAATAACCGCAATACCATCAATACCTGTATCTTTAAGTAATAAGCAGTTATCATAACTGATTCCACCAATGGCTACCATTGGAAGATCCACTGTTTCAGTCATTTCTTTTAAACGCTGGATACCTAATACTTCTGCATCATCTTTAGAAGATGTAGGAAAAATAGCCCCTACTCCTAAATAGTCTGCACCTTGTGCTTTCGCAATCTTTGCTTCTTCTATCGTATGTGCACTTACACCAATGATCTTATCTGGTCCAAGTATTTCTCTTGCCTTTACGCAAGCCATGTCATCCTGACCCACATGAACACCATCTGCATCTATTTCCTTCGCAAGCATGACATTATCATTAATAATAAATGGTACTTCAAATAAACGACATAATTCTTTGATATTCTTTGCTTCTTCATAGAAAGAGGCTTCATCTAGGTCTTTTTCTCTTAGCTGAAGACAAGTTGCACCACCCATTAAAACATCTCTTACCTGCTCATATAGAGTCTGTTCTCCTGTCCAATGACGATCAGTCACAGCATAGAGTCTCAACATGTCATTATTGAACTTCATATTTACCACTCTTTTCTAGTTCTTCATCAGTCATATTGAATAATGCATCGATTAAATAAGTACGAAGTGTTGCGTTACCTTCACCTTCTTTTAATTTAGATGCACCAATTTCACCCGCAATACCCATGGACATAACAGCTGCAGCTGCACTATCTACACTATTTTCTACTGTTAAGAAGCATCCTAAGATACCTGATAACATACATCCGGTACCAGTAATAGCACTCATTTCCTTACATCCATTATTGATCATATAGCACTTATTACCATCAGTGACATAATCTACAGGACCAGTCACAATAATAATAGTATTCAATTCTTTTGCGAATGCTTTGATATCGTCAATGAGATCATGTGAGTTCTTCTGATCTTCCACAGATGCATCTACACCTTTAGTATGACCTGTACCAGCCATTAAAGTCTTAATTTCTGAAATATTCCCTTTGATGGCATCAAAATGAATTTGTTCTAATAGTTCTTTACATGTATTTGTACGTAAATCAGTCGCACCAGCACCTACTGGATCTAATACAGTAATATGATTACATGCATTAGATGCTTTCCCTGCTTCAAACATAGAAGCAATCTTCACCTGATTGAGAGTGCCAATATTAATATTTAATGCATTACTGATAGAAGTCATCTGAGCCACTTCTGTGATCTCATCTGACATAATAGGACTGCCACCAATGGCGAGAATCGCATTGGCTACATCATTCACTGTTACATAGTTAGTGATGTTGTGTACTAATGGTTTTACTTCTCTTAATTTCTTAATGTAGTTCATATTCTTTTCCTCCATAAAAAAGAGCACGCTGAAAGAAGGTGCTCATAAATTCCTACGTTGGCATTATCCAAATCAGGTTTCATGGTCAAGACTTATGTCTACTCTCAGCAAATTAGCTCCCATTTCAATTATAAATATATGGTAAAACAATCACCAACAAAATACAAGGGATTTCATGACCATATACATATTTACTACTCTATTCTAGAGTATTATAATATACACATCATTCTGTTATAGCTTCCCAAAATATATGAGACACTAATGAGCTTCCCCTCATTAAATTCTCTTCTATAATGGAATGTAATCTACCATTTTGGTAGATTTTTTATTTTTGGGCATAAAAAAACACCGAATAATTCGGTGTCTGCATTCAGAATGGTGCGGGTGACAGGACTTGAACCTGCACGCCGAAGCACTAGATCCTAAGTCTAGCGTGTCTGCCAATTTCACCACACCCGCATCAAGATGGTGACTCGCAGGGGATTTGAACCCCTGACCCTCTGATTAAAAGTCAGATGCTCTGCCATCTGAGCTAGCGAGTCACTAATGGTGCCGACTAGAGGACTTGAACCCCCAACCTACTGATTACAAGTCAGTTGCTCTACCAGTTGAGCTAAGTCGGCAAAAAAATGGTGGAGGTTAACGGGCTCGAACCGCTGACCCTCTGCTTGTAAGGCAGA
>OIXW01000015.1_pt1 | contig 47344 bp, 42 predicted proteins | sample 1587951 | NCBI WGS metagenome assembly OIXW01 (sample SAMN03283239) | human gut metagenome | biome: human-associated habitat; material: feces | host: Homo sapiens | place: Peru | collected 2012
CATTGTGGGTATTCAGATAGGATACAAACCTACATGAATACCCACAATGGTAAAACTCCAAAGTACAACAAGAACACAACAGGCAAGTAACTTTGGGAGTTTGTGTGATACCTCATCCATCAACACGAGGAACTTTTTAAGGTTGCCACTATATTCGCATAGTGGCAGCTTTTTTATCTTGAATCAGTACCATTTTATCGCTTAAACGCACCATCTAAATATAAATGAGTGTTGGGATAATATATGCGTGTAATATAAAGACAAGCATAAGAGTTTTAACCCTCCTTCAGCCAATGCTAATAAAAGTTATACCATGCTTTGACAGAAATTTAAATTCAATTTTATTGCTCTTTATTTTCCTTGAACATTGATTAAAATGTTTAAATTACATTTTCTTTTTTATTTTTTCCAATAATGGAAGCAACTGATCTTGTATAATATAAGTAGAAAGTTTCTTTTTATCGCCACTTCTCAAAAGTGCATACTTTTCTAATCGCCCAATAAAAGGCTTTTCTTCTTTCATTGAGCCCCAAACACCGTTTCTGTCAAATCTAAGACTTACTATCAGATATAATGACATGATATCATTAGGTGTAGCTTCATTTATTTTCTTTTCAATCGCATTTTCATCTAATAGATGAAGCATAGGAGTCATTAGATATTTGGGGGTTGCCTGATTATTTGGAATGAAAAGCTGAGTAAATGCCTGTAAATCTTTATCAAACAGCTTTCTCATATGATAAATTTCCTCATTTTTCTGTTTTTCTATATTTTCTTCCATGACCTTTAATATAAGATCATAAACAGGCTTACAAACATCACCATTAGTCACGCCTATAGCTTTTATAACCGTTAATTGTCCAATATTGACTTCTACATTATCTGCAAATTTCTGAAGGCCCTGCTTAAATAAAGGCTGCAACTCAGAGACTGTCATATCAATAATCTCACAAAATTTAAACAAAAAAACAGATGCACTATAGTAAGAAGGGAAATCTAACAATTTGCCTGCTTCCACAAAATTTTTCAATTTCAAGAGATTCACTTTGGCCTCCTCATCAGACATTTCCCAGTAACCTTTCATCCATTTATCCATAATTTCCTGGGCAGGATTAACCTTGTAATCGAAACGTTGACAAACCTTTTCTGCAAATTCAAAAGCTTCATCAAAATCATAGTTAAAACCAGCAACAACAAAATGGTACAAAAAAGGATAGAAATTATATTCATTTTCTCTGCCTCGATAGTATTTCTCAACAAACTTTTTAGCGATATTCTGAGCCCCCTCATCATTCTTTTGTTCCGCCTCTTCATCAAAAAGATGATCATTTTCATCACCTAAATCTATTTGTTCATTAGAAGCAGTAGCAACATAGTTCTCAAGTCCCATACTATCATCTATGCTTAACGCCGTTTGCTTGCTTTCCAATGACAAAGAATATAAAAATAGCCATTGATTTATCAATAGTCTTTCAATCTTTGTATCTGTAATATCCTTCTCATGATCAAGATAATTTTGAAAAATGCTACGAAAATGAGAAACAGCAAACTTCAACGTTCTGATATTCTCCTTCTGATGTCGCAAAGAAACAGAGTTAGCCAACTTAGGAGACACAGAGTTCTTGATACATTCTTTATTCATAAATTCTTCAAAGGCATCACTTTTTTCTGTCCCATCCGAATGAATTAAAGTTTCAAATACTCCAACTATGTCTGGGGTAAAATGCAGTACCTTTTCTATGACTTTTTCATAAAACACATCATGAGCGGATGTAGCACTATCATTGCTCCATTGTTGTTTATCAATATATTCCTTGTTAGCTATTACAATGACTTTCAAATGTTGATTCTCAACCAATTCATTGATAACGCCCAATAAATCATTAATGTCAAATTTCTCAATAGCACGTTCTAAATCATCTAGACAAATAACTACATCCTCAGAGAGTAGTTTATAAAGAGCCTTACCTGAACCGAATATACCTTTTAAATCAAGATAATCACTGACAAAAGGAAATTTTATCTTATCTGCGATCTTAACTAAGTTTGCCCCACCATCAGCAATTCTCTTCAATATTTTATTTTCTGTAAAATATTGCGCATACTCACAGATAATATTTTTAGACAAGTCACTCAATGATGATAAACCAAATAGAGAAACACGCAACGGTTTAAAGTTCTCCGCTTTTAATTTCTCAAACAAAAAGTGTTCAAAGAAATAACTTTTTCCACACCCCCAAGGACCAGTTATCATCAATGCTCCAGAACTATCTATCTTTAAATAGTTTAAGATACCGTCTACCAAATTTTCTTGTTCTTTTATCATAGTCAAGTTTCTAAAGAAAAATAATGATCATAGTTGCCATCGTTTTCAAACTGTCACAAAAGTAACATTTAATTCTGAAATATACATAAGTTTAGGACATTTTCAATTACATTTCAGCAACCTAATAAAGAAAGCATTTGTTCTATTTTACCTTTCAATATTTTAGTATTCTCTGTATATAGATAAATTTTTCTTATTTCGGGGACACAAGTTCCATCACCATTTATTTTTTGGCAGTCTATAACATACGAATTAGAGTTATCTGCATCAACATCTACAGATTCTAGCATCCTCGTTTTAGGGTTTAAAGCAATTACAGGAATGAGTCGATCTATATAAAATCTATCAAGTGTTTTAATATGTCTTACAATATAAGCTATGATATTGTCATTTGACACACCTAATCGTTTTGCAATAACAATTAGTTTCAACAACTGAGGATGAGCCTTCACACCTGGTTTTATCTCTATAGATTCAAATTGTTCGTTCACTTTGTCCATAGCGCATACTATCTGGCGCATAGTCTTATTAACAAAGAAACTTTTAGGAAATATTTCTTTAACCTTATCTTCTGACAACCCAGTTTCTTTAACAATCAAGTATAAAGCATATTTTTCCTTTTCCTCATTCAACGAAAAATTGAAGATGTCCTTATTGTAAAACTTCGACATATAACCCTCATAGTCAGCATATTCTCCATAAAAATGATGGAACAAGGCATTAGTATTCTGCTCATGCATTACAAAGACCACATTACTAACCCCAAACTTATTGCCAACAAGCGAGTCATCTATAGGCTGCATACTACGATATCCATAATCCATATGAGCAGAAAACACATTCATGATACGGAAGAGATGAGCAGGATCTAGCCTATCCATATCCTCGATAATCAAGACGACTTTTTTATTATTAGACTTTTGATAAGTATCTATATTATCGCGAATTATCTTTGTAACAATATCATTCTCGTATACAGATTTCTCGTCAAACGTAGCTAAATACGTGTCCAAGAAATCTGATTGATCTATTTGCTTTTTGAACTCATTTACCTTATCTTTTAAAGACTTAACCCAACTAATTGACTTAAAAATACCAAAGAGACCTTTTATTTGAGGGTCTGCATTTCCGATCAGATGTAGCATTGAAAAGAAGGAATCTGCAACAGTTGAAAAATGAGTTTGAAGATAGAAGGCAAGAGCCATCTCATTCGTAATCTCATAATTCACGTCAATCATCCTGAGCATTAGCATCTGCAACAGAACATCATGCTTAATGATTTCAAAGATATCTTTATTCTCCAATACCTGATAATTCACAGGATAAAGAGTGATAAACTTAAAAGGAGAATCTTTACTATCTTCACATTTCTTTTTGAATTCATTTAAAAAGAAAGACTTTCCATCACCAAATTTGGCAGACAGTATAACTCTATCATGCGATAACAAGTGATTTTGAAACCGCTCTATAGCATCATCAACTGGAATTATATCATCATTATTCATAAACATAGCAAACTCTTTAAAGTCTCATAACTTTCTCTTACATGCACAATCACAAAATAACCATTCATGTTTGAAACGGCAAATTTCACCAAACACCCGTCTTCATTTTCTGCTTTTTCTATAAAAGCTACATAGGACGGATTCACAAGCATAGGTTCATTTTCGATGCTATGAAGTTCAATAAATTTATTCATCATATTACTATCGTTTAATTATTCACAAAAGACTATATATTATATAATGTACGCTCATGTACATTATAATATTTCTAAAACAATTTTATAACTCAAAGTTGAGTTAAAGTATCTCCAAATTAAATCTCCAACGTAAAGGTGACTACAAAAGAGATTCTCTTATCCATGGGTCTCTTGCCTACACACCAGTCTGTCCATTTATACGCTGCCAATTTGTACCCTTAATATACAAAGGCAGTATTCACCCCCTCATACAGCTGTTGGAAATGAGAATTGGTGATGTAGATAGCAGCCACAAACTTCATCATGTCCAATGAATATAAACGATCCTGATTCATAGTATCACTTTTTCACATCCAACATTCTTTCATGCTCCTTAATCTCCTCTTCGGTAAATCTCATTTTGATTAGTTTAGCAGGAATACCACCGATAATACTGTATGGAGGAAAGGACTTCGTGACAACAGCACCGGCAGCCACTACCGAGCCATGACCGATAGTCACACCTTTCAGGATAGTCACATTCGCACCACACCACACATCATCCTCGATGACGACAGGCTGGTCATATACATTCACCCCATCCACAAACTTATCCTCCACGGTAACATCCGCGATATATTTGCCCAAGAGGTCAATACGATGATCACCGGTGATGATTGTAGGTTTCGGACCGAAGAGCACCTTCTTACCAATAGTACACGGTGCATCCGTACAATAGATAGTACTCCCTTTAGGAATCGAAGTACCATCCCCTACCGACAGGTTCCACAATCCCTTGAAATCCGAAGACATCGGACGGATATATACTCCCTTGCCACAGTGCTTCATGCACCGCTTCCATACGGGCGCCCACATTTTGTCCCACAGATACGAAGGCACAAGACTTATCTTTTGTAATATCTGAAAAATGTTCATGATTTCTAAAATGAAATAAAGAGCCTAATTGGCAAGATGATAAATCGAATTCAATTTCTCAACATACTTTTCCGGACTGAACTGATTGAAAATAGTTTCTCTGGCAGCCACGCCCAACTTTCTCAAAATACTTCTGTCCTCATCCAGTTGTTTGATGGCAGAAACAATAGAATCGCTGTCATGGTCAGTGATAAACATACCATTCACACCATCTTTCACCACTTGCGGAATACTGCCTACAGGAGTCACAACAGGAGTCACACCATAGCTCATGGTTTCCAAAAGCGACATCGGCAATCCTTCAAAGTAAGTAGGAAGGATGAAAGCATCCAGACTTCTGAGGAAATCACACTTTGATTTACCCGAAACCAAACCAGCATATTCAAAGCTGTCCCCCAGCCACTGGTCGAACTGCGGAAGATACTCCCCTTCCGTTTGTTCCTTGCCAGCGATAACGAGTTTAAAAGGATATTTTTCCTTTTTCAGTCTTTGGCAAGCCACCAAGAGTTCCGTCATTCCCTTATTAGGTTCTATACGACCCAGATAACCGATACGTAGCGGTTTTGATTCATCATGAAGGACCTGTTCTTTTTCAAAAGCAGCAGCATCACTCAGATCCACACAGTTAGGCAACACGGCGACCTTCTTAGCCCCAAATCTCTCAGTCAGGATATCCTTTTCCATATCACTCAGCACGATGAAAAGCAAATCCTGCCCAAACACCCATTTCATGATACGCATGAGAATACCAGGTATATGAGGAGCCGTCAGGAACAGACCTCCATGCACATGCACCACCATCTTTCTGCCTTTCTTCCAGGCATATCTCATAAACCATGGGTCACGCAACAAAGAAGCCTTCGACAGCGGGAAGTTATAGTGCACAATCGCATCAGGATGCAGAGCAAGCACATTCTTCCACTCCCTATATTTCTTTATCAAGGCAGGAATGCGATGCCATCCCCCCTTTTCCTTATCCTTCTTACCTAGTTCAAAATGCAAGTAGTTTTGCTTCCGATTATTACTGATAATAAATTGCGTGACAGAAGAAATGCCACTTACATTCACCTTCGGATTCAACGAAGGAGAAGTTATGATTATGTTCATCATTATTTTTCTATCTTAGAGATCTTTTGCTGCAATTCATTTGTTGCCTTCCAGAATTCAGACACAAGGCAAGAACCATAAAGTATCCCATACCCTTACCCGAAAGATAAGAAGAATCAGCAGTACTTTCCAAAGCCAATGCCAAAATGGCCATCAACGCCATTCGATAATATACGATATTAGGAATCTTATTACACTCCCACAAACGTCGCTTCCAGAACCAAAGGAAGAAGAACAATCCCACAATACCAAACTCTGCCAAGGTTGGATAGAAAGCATCCGCCAAGAACATAGGATTCTCAGGAGTCAATCCCCAAACCATATCCAACTTATAATCATAATACAAAGGAGAATATTCCTTCGCAGCAGCAGCCGTACCAAACGAGCCTAATCCACTTCCAAACGGGATATAATCCTTAAACATAATCTTCATTCCTGTTTCATAGGTTAGAGGACGCGCCATTTCTTGAGCATCATCTTGAAAACCCTCCACATAGTAAGCATTAAACTTCGTCCACGTGAAGAATATAACGACACAACCTAAAGCTGCAACTTTCAACAAAGTAGAAACCGAAGCAAAATTGATTTTACTTTTCACAAACATCACCAGTGCAATAAACACCACGCACTCACCAAAGTACTTTGATTTACCAGAAACCAAGCCTAATAACATAATGAGTATAGCTATATTTCTATTTCGCTTTGTCTGTTTGGAAAACAAGTAGTAAATCATAGCACAGCAAAGGGCTATCTGACCTAAAGCAGCCGATTCTGCACTTCCATATGGTGTTACAAGAGAGGGTTTAAACTTGAAAGCTATTAAATATCCAAAGAATGATAATAGCATAACTTTTTTGATTTGCATTTTCTGTCTATCGTTAAATTGCGGAGCCAACATCCATGTCAAATAGAACACTGCATAAGGCCGTAACTGCTGCAAAAAATCAAGATATATTCCTCGGAACGTAGTCACTTGAATTAAGAGTGAATAAACCAAATAGAATATCATCAACCCTATATAAATATTGATTTCTGTCGTTCTGCTTTTGTCTTTAACCAAAAACCGCAACTTAACAAAGGCATAACCCAGGAGTAATACTGTTAGGATTTCATCACTCCAATCAAAATTTATTGTAACAGTAAACGCAATACATACTGGGAAATAAATAATCCAGAACCAAGTATAAAATTTTGCTATACCTTTCATTTTATTATATTATATTTTATTCTTTATATTAATTAAAGCAAGAACTAAAAATTCCGGCAAAAATCGTTTTAAAATTTCTTTCATCGAGAATTTCTTATCCACCCAAGTTCCTGCATAATGGTGTATCGTTCGGGTATTCTTCTCCACATGAATACGACCAGTTGTCACATTGATAGGACAGAAATATTCTGAAGGATATATAAAGCAACCTGCTACTTCCTGTATACCAGCCACATTCTTCAAGCCATTTTCACGAAGCACCTGCGTTGCGATATGCACCACAGTAATTTGATTTCTCATCACAGCCTCATGCACAAAATGCTTACCCTCATAAAAATCAAGCATCTTTTTGATAATGCCGAGGCCTGGGGCCACCCCCATGCCGAGGCCTGGGTTGACGCTCGCTTCGCTCGCGTCTTCCTTCAACTGGGGTTTAGGATCTGTTTCAAATCCCATAAAGTTTCCCCTTTCTACTATATCATCAATAGGACGAATCACCTCGACATCCGTATCAAAGTAGATTCCTCCATATTGATAAAGTATCCAAAAACGAGCATAATCACTCACAAAAGCATATTTCTTCGCTTGATATGCCTCAGCAGTATAAGGAATAATATTCACATCAAAATTATCCTCATTCCACTCCTTAATTTCATAATCAGGCAAATACTTCTTCCACGAAGCAATGCACTTCTGTGCAAGCTCAGGCAATGGTCCACGCCCAAACCAGCAATAATGTATTATTTTCGGTATCATATATCTAAATTATTTTCTATAAAACACTTTTTTACTTTCCAAAAGCTATTTTTTCTATCAATACGCCTTTATGTAAAACAGATCCAACAAACATAGATAGACATAAGACAATTACAGCAATAAAGATAGACAAAAATAATGAAAGCAATATATTATCAGTAGTTTCCATCCATTTGTCTAAAAAACCCAAATGGAGATGGCAAATAATAAAATAATGAATCACATAAATATCTAAAGTTCTTTTACCTACGTATTCCAATATTTTTTCTAAAGGAGAGTTTTTCCCATTTCGTGCAAGAAATAAGGTAACAATAACATATAGCATACAGAAAGGTAGAATAATATGCCTATTCAAACTCAAAAAAGCATGAAATGGTATCTCTATATTAAACAAAACTATATAGCTAAATAAACAAACAGAGAACAACCAATTTGATTCTTTAACTTTATCCAATAATTTATATTTAGTAGTAAAAACACCTAACATAAAAAAAGGATAAAAATTACCACAATTAAGCAGACAAAAATAATCTGCATTTTGTGCTGTATATTTCCATAGTAAAAACATACCCCCCCCATACTAACATGGCTAAGACTACATCAAAATACCATTTTTGCTTAACATTAAATCGATAAAGACTTAAGGATAGGTAAAAGATAGTTAAAGTCATTAAATACCAATATCCATATTTACTTGGAGATTCAAGGAATCCAATAATTCTTTGAAAAAAATCTGAAGAAAAAACATTTGAGAATAATAAACCAAACACAAGCATGGGTAAAAGTAAAGCTCTTGTTTTTCTTATTATTTTAGACAAGCTCCAATATGGAGGGATAACTCCAGAGCAAGCGACAAGCCCAGATAAAAACATAAATAAAGGCATATGAAAACTACCTACAAAAGCAGACAATATGCTATTTGAACGTTCAAAAGCATAATAATAGACATGACCTAAGACTACTAGAAATATAGCCAATCCTTTCATTCGATCAATATAATCTATACGTTGTATCATATACTATAAAATAAACTTGTTCAACATTATTTTTAATTTTCAAATAGAACTAACATCCTCTCTCGAAGATACTGACTTTATTGCATTTTCCAACTTTTCCAATAAAACCAATGATATGTCAATTTCATTTTCTGCAATTGGAGGCAAACCTTGATATCCATGTGATGTAGGATGCAAAGCTACTTTCTGTAACAATCTCAAATCCTCAAGTGAAGGCTTAAGTTGACTCAAGAAGTCATGATTTCTAAAATTTTCTATTTTCTCTTTTAGTCTCTTAGCTAACTTAAATTCATTGCCATTCGTCACGTTAGAATATATTTCATCCACTAAAGTATAAATATCTTTCACAACATCACCTTGTTTAGATAAATATATATGTGCATTTGGTGAACACATTTTATCTAATAAATCCTTAGTTTCCTGTAATTCGCCAATATTATTCATACTACTCAACTTATAAACAAGTATTTCAAAGCGCCTACGCAATTTATTTCCAATAGTTGCCGCAGAATCATTTCCAATGTTTTGCTTTATATCACTCGTTGTTTCTTCAGATCCATCCAGCAACTTTCTTTCACCTACAATTTTTGCTAATTGATAAAACTTCCAATCATTTTCTTGCTTTGCTACATTTTGAATGATATGGATAAAGAGATTATAAAAACCAATGTTATGCGTGAGTACTATTTTTTGGATTCCACTCGTTTTTTTCAACAAGAATTTCATCATAAATATCCTATTCGGCATATCTAAGCTATTAAAGCAATCATCTAACACCAATATTGTATTGTGATTCGACTCCTTAAAATAGCCAATAGACTCTATCAAGATAATAAACTTAATGACATGAATTATAGATTCATTGAAGAACTTATAAAGTTCTATTGACTTCGGTATCTTATTTTGAGAATTTTCAACAGAACATTTTCCATGAATGTCAACAGAATGAACTTTAACATCCGCCATCCAAAAGCACTCTACTAAATCCTCATTAACGCAATCTATTATCAAATTTATAAAGTCTTCACTTATCCAATTTGCATAATTATCTATATGAGAAAAATAAGCGTTATTTATTAAATCTTCTATACAAACAACATCTAATTGAGCGATATTTTTATAATTAATCAAGAAAACATTATCGCTCACGATACTATGAGAATCAAAATTAACTCCATCTACGTTTAACGTAATACTTTCATTATCATCATATTTATATTCATCAAGCACCTGCCGTTCTTCATCAATTCTTGCTTGTCCAACAATATTTGGAGCAATACTTTCTCTCAACAAACGTTCTCTGAAATAAAATAATTTAAACCCCTCAAATAAAGATGATTTTCCTGCTCCATTTTCACCATAAATCAGAACATTATCACCATTTGGTTTCAATGTAAAATTACCTTTAAATGCCTTAAAGTTATGTAGAAGAAGAGAATCCATTATAACTACTTTTTAAAATAATCCAAAAGAACAGACTTGAGTTTTTTTTCACGTTTCAAAAAACTATCTAAAGACAAAGTTTTAGAAGTGCTAAAAATATCGCAGACATCATCGAGTTTGGATGTTAAATAATACTGCGTTTTTACTTTTAGGCTCAACGATTTCTTTGGAATGTCCAACACTACAAAATTTGCTATATTATTATTGATCTCATCGAAACTCTTTGTATGCCATTCTTTTGGCAACATTTCAAAATCACGTCTATAAATAATTTTATCAAAATAGATGTTACTCTCATATTTATCAGGAAACATGAGATAATGAGCTAAAAGGGCATAGCCATTTCTTAACAATCCCAAATGATTAAAATAATCGTCATCTATATCGCTACAATCGTAAGGTTCTATCTTTTGATGCTTTGCTATAAATTTGTTAATACGATATGTTTCATATTTTACCTGTATAGTTGCACCACGATAATAATAATACTTAACTATCGTTCTTAGGAAATTTTTCAGTTTTTCATCTTGCTCTATACCTTCAGTAAATAAATAGTTCACCAGAGCATATCTTGGATATTGGTTAGAATATTGAGATATCAGTTGTAGCATTTGAGCAACTTCAATTAACATTTTTTCTGGCGCATTTAGCCATTGCAAAATATTAGTTATAGTCGACAAGTCCTCTATCACCTCTTTATATGGTTTTGCACTAAGAGCCGAATTATTGTCACGTGTCAAATATTCACGTAAGCTTCCTTCATTGGTTGTAACGCCTTCTTTTCCACGCAATATATGGTAATAATAACGGAACAAATCGTCAACACTTATTTTTAAGTCTGCACAAATGGCATTAAACTCAAGCCATCGTTCTATAAACTCATCTCCTCTTCCTTCAGCCTTTGCACTTTTATATAAACGAGCTTTAAATATATCAGAATCTTCCAATATTTGACCACGATTATTGATCGTTTCAAAAATTGTTAATGCTCTATCACTTGCCTCTTCCATATCCTTTCCATCAAGTTCAATCGGAAGTAGGTATACACGTTCTAAGAAATAGATCAAAAACTCTGTTTTCTTTTCTGGATGACGTAAATTTTCATAAAATTCAGACATCCACTTATACAAATAAAGTGCATTTATCTCTATAATACTATATTTTTTCTCATTCTCCAATTTGTGTTTTACATCTGATATTTCTAACCACAAATTATCAAATGTTTCAAGAGTATAACTTAACACAGATTCTATATTTTTTTGGTCATCATGTTCGTATACTTTTGAATCTATTCGAGGTAAAGAATTATCAGACAACACAGACTCTACCTCTAACAATCGAACAAGACGCGATTTATCTGGATGTAAGATTGTCAACACTTTTGTAAATAACCATAATGTGATTAAACGTTGTTGCCCATCTACCACATTAGGTCTGCTTGTTTCCATATTACTCCGTGCCATAATAATGTTACCTACAAAGTAATCTTTGTCATTCAAGAAAGCATTTGTAATGTCAGAATAAAATTGATAACACGTATCCTTATTCCAGGAATATGGTCGTTGATATTCAGGGATAACATAAATATCTTCCCCACTATTAAAGAGATTAGTTATACTCTTTTGCTCTGCTCTTAAAGATAATGCCATTTTATATAATTATTTTTTAATATGTTTTACTAATTCATTGGCTTTCTTGTATTCTTCATGGCTGCCAATATCAAGCCAATAACCTGTAATCGGATAACGAATAACTGTTTTACCTGCTGCTACAGCATCATTCATCAGGTCGGTAGCATTATAGAATGTATTCTTTGGCATATTCTCTAATAGCTCACGTTTGATGAGATAGATGCCTGCATTGGCAAAATAATTGTAGACAGGTTTTTCTTTTACTCCCTTTATATTTCTACCTTCTAATTCAAAAATTCCATAAGGAACAGAAATGGAATATGGAACAGCAGCAACAGACATATCTGCATTATGCTCCATAAAATGAAGATAGAAATCCTCGTAATCGATGTTAGTAAAGAGATCTGAATTCATCACAAGTACCACATCATTATAGTACTTTGCAACAAATTGTGTTGCGCCCATTGTTCCTAAGAACTGAGGTTCCTTTATACAATCTACTTGTACCCCATTTACAGGGTTAGCAAAATGCTCCTCCAATTGTTCATGAAGATAATTGACTGTTACAGAAATATGCTTAATACCATTCTCCATCAAACTGTCTATATTATAATCAATAATAGGTTTGCCCCCTACGGGAAGTAAGGGTTTAGGAGTTGTCTCTGTCAATGGACGAAGACGAACACCCTTGCCACCTGCCATAAGAACAGCATCAATTGGAAGTTTAGATTTAAATTTATTCAAGTTTACCACATCTATCACTTGATAGTTTTCATCAAGAATAGGAATAAACATAATTCGCTGATTGCGGAAAGACTTCAAATGTTCTACATCAAATTCGCTTTGTTTAATAAACTTAAAATCTCGATGCATAACCATACTTACCGAATCAGTTAATTCTGCTCCTGCAATAAGTCCCCTTCGAATATCACCATCGGTAAGCGAACCGACCATTTGCTGACAGTCATTCACTACGATGAGTAACTCCCCGTCATGGGTAATTCCATTAATTGCGACAAGTGCATCCTTGATGCAAGCTGTCTCTTTTATTATATAATTTCTAATCATTGCCGTTCTGTATTTGATGAAGTTGAGACATCTCTATATACTCAGTATCAACACCCCATTTTCTTAGTTTATACTCTAACAATTTCCCATAATCAGTCTCATGGGTTGACAACACCATAAAATGATTATTAAAATCATGTCGTAAAGTTTCTATCAATCCCCAAAGATTGATATCATCCATAGTCTGGATAGGATCATCTATTGCAATAAACGGAACTGACGAATACAATTTGTTGAGTGACAAGGTAAGAGCAACCACCAATGACACAAGTTGTCCACTACTCATGTTGAACAAAGCATCAACCTCATCATTTACATTTTTAGAAGACGTTATCAAAACACGCTTTCTATCTAAATCTTCTCTAATGAACAACCCTCTTCCAAAATAATTGTCCTGCATTATTCGACCAGAATAAATATAAAAAAGGATTTTTATATCCGACAGCAGTTTTCTAAGATATATCTTTTCCGCATCCTGCACGTCCTTTTGAAACGACTTAAACTCACTAATTCTTCGCTCTATATTGTCAAGCATTTTCTTTGCATATCCTTTTTTTCGCTCATAGATTTTAAGTTGTTCTGATTTAGATTTGTTCCACATTTTAATCAGATACTGACGTTTATTTTGAATAATCTCTTCTTTCAAAAAATCTTTTTTGACATAACGCCCATAAGATGAGTATGTTTGATTCATCATCTGATAGTCCAAAGAGGTATCATATTTTTGAATTGCAGTTTCTAATTGCATTCTAATGCTCTTTGAAATATCATCAACCTGCAATGTTGTATCAATAGATAGATGGAATTTTTCTTTGAATACCCCCAATAGTTCAGAAAACTGCTTCTCATCTAAGTTTTGGTATTCCTTACATACATCATCAGTTATCAAGTTGTTTGCAAAGTGCTCGATAATTGGCTGAACTACAAGTATTTGTAGTTCTTTTTTGAGAGAATCAAATTGCGTTTGAATCTCTACCATAGAACTTTCCGTTTGCCTTCTCAATAATTCGCCATGCGTATCTATCTCTTTCAGTAATTGTTCTGATGATATATAATCATGACCACACAATGGACATTGATGTGTTTCTAACGAACTACCCTCTATAGCCTTTGCGAGTTTATTGCGCATTTCCAATATTGAAGATTGCACCTTTTGAATATTGTCAAAACACTTGTATTGTTCTTTCAACGTCTTTATCCTATTATTCAAGTTATCAAAGACCTCATTAGCAATACATTCTTTTATGCCATTGGGAATATCCAAAGAAAAATGCTCTATATTCGTCAACATCAAAGAAGCTATCGGCTGCACTACTTTTTCTTGAAATTCAATATAAGATTTGATATCATATACTAAAGAAGAATACTTTGCCCAAAAAGCTAATTTATAAATTTCATCCTCATTACTATGCTCTTTTATAAATTGATTTCTACTAAACTTTTGATATTCAGACATATTCCTGGCTAAATAAGTCAAATTATCAAAGATGCCATCCTCTGCAAGCAAAGCGTTGAACTCATCATAAGACAACTGGGGATTTTCTCCGTCCCATTTAAACTTCTGCCTAGCTGCAATCTGGACATATTCAACATCGGCTTCAATTTCTTTTATTCCAGACGAGAGCAGACTTTTAATCGAAGATTCTACAATTTCCTTTTCTTTATTCCACTCTTTACGCAAGTCTCCCAATACCTTTTGCACCTTTTTAATCTTTCTTGTATATGTTTCATATTTTTCCAAATCAAAAAGATGTGATAACATTTCAGCCCTGTCTGCTTCTTTTTGTTTCAAGAAAGTGGTAGCCTCCTCTTGTGATAAATAATTCAAGAAATCATACGAGTGACAGAATTCTAAAATTCCCAATTGCTTTTCCTCTTCATCAGACAGCTCACGCACAGTTCCATCAGCTTCTACAATCTGTAATTTGCCAAAGGCTTTAAAATCAACAGGATTCTTCATATCAGACACACTTGCCTTCCTTTGCAATACGACTCGAATATCTCCAAGTTCTATCTCAGCCGAAATTTTTACAACATCAGAAAAATGCTTGTCAAAGACCAACGGTTTTTCTTCCTGACTAATACTATACCGATTATTATGATAGTCATTGTAATCTATCATTCGCTGAATTCTACCAGTGAACAATAGTTCCAAGGCATCAAACAGCGTGGTCTTTCCATAACCATTCTTTCCACCTAATATAATAGCATTCTCGCTATTAAAAGATAGTTGCAAATTGTCAAATCCTTTAAAATTCGACAAAGAAATCCATCTAATCTTCATCTTACTCATTGTCATCAACTTTTATAAGATTACCAATTACACCTATTATATCATTTTCATCATCAGGTAAGCTGTCTAAGAAATCATTTAACTCACCTGCATTAGAACTTGCACTAAAGAATATCTCTTGGTTGTCTCTATCTGCATTTTGCCCTTTTACTGAAATAAATGGTAGTTTGTGCATTATGCCATACAACAAAGATGCAGTCCCTAAATTTGTTTCTTTCAACATTCTACCAAACATATCATCTTCCATTGCCAAATCAGCAACAGAAGATTCCTGCAACATTACAGCTAAATCCTCGTAAGAATCATTCGTATAGCAAAGTACATATTTTTTGAAATAAAGAGGATTATTCTCAATGTCTATCAACAGGGAAGAGTCCAAAGAGTCTCCCTCGCAATCATGCAACATCAACAATGAAGTGTTCTTTTCAAACAGCAGATATTCTGAACCAAATTTTTCATAAACACCTTGATAAAGGTCTTCTTGTTTCTCATAACAACCATACCCCTCAGCAACAAGCCAGTAATCATCATGCTCATTGTTCTTAAGGAAACAGATATCGTTCTGTACCTTTCCGAGAAAAGTATAATTATTATGAGCAAATTCGCCTAAGATAAATTCCTTAAATGTTCCCATCATTTTTATCTTTTATAGTTAAAAGTCCTACTTTTCGCGACTTTACGATATTTTTATAATCTTCTGCGCCAATAGCATTTATCAAATGTGCTTCCTCTAACAAATCTTGAATTGTGTCTGTAACGTCTCCTACAATCCATCTATAGTCTCTTAATAACTCAGGAGGCAAATTGCCACGATTTTTGGCAATCATACCACAATAGTATTTTGAAGGTTTTGACTTTCCCAAAACAGAAGGAGAATGTAGCTGCTCGTTTTCTTCCCAATGTAACCTGTCAAGATTCATCACTTCGGTCTGCGTCAGAACATTATACAAATAATTAGCAACTTCATCATTAGTCAAGTAACTAATATTTGTTCGCCTACCATCTACATCATAATGAGGGTAAAGACGTTTTATTAAATTTTCCTTTTCTAATTTTGCCAATTTATTATAAGCATCAAGGAAATGTTCTACTTTCGAACAATCAACAGTTTTATCAGTCTCTTCTAATATACGTTCTCGTAAATTTAGGTTTAGATAAAAACTAATTGTCCGTCTTCTATCATCAATGGAAGCCCCCGTCTCATCCTTTTGCAAAATCTCGATAATTTCTGCAAAAGCAATAGACTTTTCTATAGACAGCTTCAAACGGTCAGTTCCTTGCTTTTTTGACTCATCATCTAAAAATGAAACTTTTTTATCCATCAGACTTATCAGACTATCAACTTTTGCTTCCGTATTTCCAGGCCATTCTTTTTGCTCTGAAATATTATCAACTAAATCTTTAAGTAAATTCAATACTTTGCCAGTAGTCAATTTTTTTTTCCATTCGAATACTCATATTGCTCAACATTATGATGACAAGTCACGGTCTGATTGCTATGGAATTTTAGAAGGGCATCTTTTGCGCAGACACCTTTTTTACACCAATATACTCGCTTGTCTTCCATTAATGCCATGTCTTTTTTAAAATCATGTTCAGACTTGTAGCATTTTGCTTGGTGAAATGAAAGAATATGTTTGTCTTTATCAAGAATCGCAAAATCATCATATCCTTCAATATTCAAAAAATTGGATTTTACTTTGTCCATATCATCCAATATTAGTTCCAAAGCTACACATAAAGCACAACAACCTTGATAAATAAAACCACCCCAACTTGAAACAGCACAAAACAAGATTTTACTCATAGAAGATTTGTTCGGACCATACGTTTCTTGATTTTCAGCCATAATAACTATCACTAAATGTTTTCAAAATAGAGTCAATCAAAATAGATCGATAAAAATCATAAATTTCAACCGATGTATAGTTTGACATTATATAATTCACGAGTGTACCAAAGCCCCCCTAAGCCTGATCTTAAGCCCCCAAAATAGTGATTAACACATTAATCTTCAATCGTAAGCTACCAATACAGCCCCCACGGAAAATAACAAGGACGCTTATTGGTGCTTACTATCGATTCATTAACCACTCTGCGTATTCAAAATCTTCAAGGGTATCAATATCTACACTTCGGTTTCTTTCCATAATCAAAGCATATTCATTAGACAAACAAAAAGAAATACCATTATTAGAATAATTAATTTTGCGAATATATAAAGCACCATTAATTCTGTAATATTTCTCCATTTTTTGACGTGGAACATCTATAGACTTTTTTCTATAATCATCCAAACATAAATCATCTGGTAACGTCATGGACCAAAGTGGAGAATGCTCCATTTCGCATACAGCTGTTACAGAATTACAACATTCTGTAACCATTAAGTTATACCCCTCAATGATATCTTCAGCCTTTCGAAGTGGAGAAGTTGGCTGTAACAGACAAACTGTATCAAATTTTTTACCTAGTTCTTGGTAGTTTTTCAATACCTCTGTTACAACATCCCAACTATTTGCATTATCACCACTAGTAAATTCGGAGCGAAGAAATGGAACATCTGCACCAATTTGCCTAGCAATATTTGCATATTTTTGACTATCAGTGCTTACCATTATCGTATCAAAGAGCTTAGACTCTGCAGCTGCCTTGATTGAGTAATACATTAAAGGTTTCCCTGATAAAGTGCGAATATTCTTATCTGGAAGCCCCTTAGAACCACTTCTTGCTGTTATTATAGCTATATTTTTCATAATTGATGTGTTCTTATTTTAATTTCTTTCATTACAAGCAATTTTTTTGCATAGCCATCAAAATTTTCTTCCACACTTTCACCTTTAATCATTTTAATAATTAAAGAAGGGTAATTTTCACCAGCTGCATATGTTGCAGGATAACCACCACCGAAACGAGGATTTAAATCTATCACATACAACCCATGGGGCGTTTCTATCACATCCGCATCCAAATTGCCAATATGCCCCAATTTCTTAGCCAATAAAAGAAATAAATTTTGAATGTTTGTATTTTCCACTGTTATTGACTTATCTGTCTCTCCACTTCTCATAGAAACTTTTCGCTTGATAACACAACGAACGGGAGATTTTGAAAAAGTATTCAATGTGTCAACCCCATATTCATTACCAATTAAACATTCCTGAATCATCATACCATCGTGGAACAACGGTCTTAAAGTAGCGAAATTATCAACTTTATAAGTTTCCACACTTCCGCTACCTTTAATCGGTTTCAAATAAACAGGAAAGCCTACCTGACTCTTATTATAGTCATTTTCAAAAGAAGATAAAGAATAATAAGACTTAGGTACTAAGAAGTTATTCTTTAACAAGAAATCGTTCATCAATTCCTTATCGTAACAAATATCCAAAACTTTCCGGTCTGAAACCAATATAATTATTCCTTTCTCATAAAACTGGTCTTTATAGGCTGAAAGAATAAAAATCTCAGGATCAATTACTGGAACCACGAGTTTTATATCTTTATCTATACATAAATTCATTAGTTTGGTTACATATTTCTTCTCGTCATCAACAGGTTTGGGTAATATAAAGAAACCATCATTATTACCATACAACCCACTTGCCGTTGCATCACAATCCGAGGTGTAGATTTTTTCATTAGGGGTAATAGCCTCTCTAAAATAATCTACTAGGTAACCTCTTCTTCCTACATTTGTTATTAAAATATTCATATTTTCTCGTTATAAATCTATAAACTTTTTCATCAATTCAACAGAATTACGATTGAGATATTGTTTTATAAAAAGAGTAATCTTCTCACTAGCATGTCCATCTCCATTAGGATTAACCACTAATTTGCAGTTTTTCTTAAATTCTTTAGTTCTTGCTTTACAAATAGCTTTACAGATTGCTTCTTTATTTGGTAAACAATTAATCGTACTTAAAGCTTGAATTCTTCCTTTTTGTCTGTCACCTATATTAATCGTAGGTATATGTAAAGAAGGAGCTTCAGTTATACCACTGGAAGAGTTACCTATTACAAATTCACAATGATGAAGAGCACTTATGTAACGCTTGGCCCCTAATGATTTTACAAAATAGAAGTTATCTTTATTCCCTATAAAATCTAGTATTAACTCATTTATTCTATTTCCGCCATCATCTGCATTAGAACCTGTAAATATAAATTGCATATCATTAAATTCATAACAAGCTTCTAGCAATGAGATGATTTGACTTTCAGAAGATTGAGATTCTAGTGTTACGGGATGATAAGTAGCTACAGCAAAAGGCTTTTTTAACTGAACCCCCAAAGACTCAGAAAGTTCATCAACAGAAAGAATTTCTGTCTGAAGGATATTGTCTATGCTTAAAGACCCAACATTACAAATTCTTTCAGAGGCCTCACCTAGTTGTCTAATTCTAGCTGCATACACTTCATTTGTTGGAAAATGTAAATATGCAAGTTTGGTTATACAATGACGATAAGCGTCATCCATAGCACCCGCAGTAACATCTCCTCCACCAACATGGATAATAGGCACTCTACAACTATATGCCGCCAAACAAATAGCAAGCGTTTCGTACCTATCGCCGTCAACCAATAAAAAGTCCGGTGCATCTTTTGCAAAATAATAACCAAACTCTTTTATTGCACATGACATTGTTTCTATTGTTCCTTCAACCCCTTCTTTTTCTGACAAAATTCTAAAACTATAGTCCAAGCTATTTCCATCGTTTAAGATTTCCTTGTAGGTCGATCCATAACTATCTGAAAAATGAGTACCCGATACTAAAAGACGAACTTTAAAGAAATCATCTTTTTTCAATTTTGCCAACAAAGGGCGCAACAAACCATACTCAGCTCGCGTTGTAGTCAAAACATCAATACGTATCATAATTCAATCATTTCGTCTTCTTTAAAATTGCGTTTCGCTACTTTTCCAATTACATCATACCACTTTGCAGGTGAGATACCTTTCCCAGCATGTTTGGGAACAATATTTTGTTCAGAAAACACCTCTCCAACTTTTATATCTCGCAAAGCAACTATACTCTTGCGAGCTGCAAATTTATTTTCCAGTTCTCCTTGCTTAGGCACCTTTTCTCCACTACCCAGTGCTATTTCGATATTGCGTATGCTTCTAACCATACTTTTTAATTCTTCAGGTTCCAAGCTAGCTTTTTGGTCAGGACCTGGAAGATTCCTATCCAAAGTAAAATGCTTTTCTATAACTGTTGCACCTAATGCTACGGCCGCAATGGGAACTTCTATTCCCAACGTATGATCAGAAAATCCTACAGGTTTCTTAAACTTTTCTCTTAGCGTAAGCATTGCCTTGATATTTACATCCTCAAAAGGGCAAGGATATTCTGTTGTACACTGCAATAAAGTTATGTCTGGAGTACCATTGACCTCTAATATTCTAATAGCATTAGATATTTCTTCCATTGTGCCAATTCCTGTAGACATAATTACTGGTTTCTTCGTCTTAGCAATTCTTTCAAGATAAGGGACATTGATGATTTCCCCAGAAGGAACTTTCCAAAAACCGCATAAATCATTCAAAAAATCAATGCTTTCAAAATCAAATGGGGTTGATAAATATTTAATGCCAACACTTTCGCAGTAATCATGCAATGCTTTATGCTGTTCAAACGAAAAGCGGAGCTTCTTTATCATATCTAACTGTGTCTCATCAGCGCCAGTAGCCTTCTTTTGATATTCAGCCTTTTCAGAATACTTAGAGGTTGAAGTTATTGAAGTCTGAAACTTAACTATATCTACCCCCGCAGCCTTTGCTGCATCAATCATTTTTTTAGCCAAGTTGAAATCACCATTGTGATTTACCCCAGCTTCGGCTATAATTAAAGATCTTGCCATAATACTATTTTTTATAAACTTATCATATTCCCTATAAATTTGTTATTATTGATACAAGAAACCAATAACAAACAAAGTCTAATTTTATATTTTGGAAAAATCAGAAGGTCGAACAGAACTTGGAATATTCACAACTCTATCTGCAAACCAGATAGTGTTCTCCAAGCCATCGTTCTCACAATTCTCAAACATCGGCAGACGATTCATCAACTCCCAGATTGGGCGAGTCATTACTCCATTATCATTGGTCTGGGTAAGGAAGTCAATCTGTGCCTCCTTATCTTTCAAGATAACAGTATTGAGCCAATAGTTGGAAACTGTATTTGGAGAATCTACGAAGAACTCGATATCTGGTACATTCTTGAAGTACTCCTCATATTCTACTGCAACCTTACGCTTGCTTGCTACATATTTGTCAATGTTCTCCAACTGAGCGCATCCCATAGCTGCATTGATATTTGGCATACGGTAGTTGTAACCAACATGATCGTGACGGAACTCCCAACGATGTGGAATCTTCGCCTGTGTGGTGATATGCTTTGCGTATGTTCCCAACTCCTCATCATTGAAGAGCATCATACCGCCACCACCAGTAGTGATGGTCTTGTTACCATTGAAGCTAATCGCACCAATCTTACCAAATGTACCTGTATGCTGTCCTTTGAATGTAGAACCAATACTCTCTGCCGCATCCTCTACAAGTTCAATATGCCACTCTTTACAGATAGCAGCAATCTCATCAATGCGGACAGGATGACCGAATGAGTGCATAGGAACACATGCCTTGACACGACGACCGGTATTCTTGTTATAGCAAGCAAAGTCATCCTCTTCGAAAGCGAAATCCCTACTTTCTGGAAGTTCTCCCTTGCGCGCGTTCTTGCGAACCTCAGCATTCTTCTCAAGCCATGCCTTCAAAGAATCAGGAGAAAGACCCATTGTTGAGCGGTCCACATCGATGAATACGGCATGAGCTCCAATATAGCTCAATGCATTGCAGGTTGCTATGAAAGTAAGAGCCTGAGTCAACACTTCATCATCTTGCTTTACACCGACGAGCAACAAGCTCATGTGAAGGGCATTGGTACCACTTACACATACCACTGCCTTCTTGGCACCTGTGTATTTTGCCATATCCTCCTCGAAGCGATCTACAAACTTACCTACGGATGAAACGAAGGTTGTGTCAATACACTCGTTGAGATATTTCTTTTCATTACCTGCAAAAACAGGAACAGCCAACGGAGTAAACTCCTGGTTGCCATAAACTGACTTGATAAAGTCTATTGTTTTACTAAAATCTGCCATTTTATTGAGAATTACATTTTTTGATCCAAGTTCTTACCTTTTTCCTCATGCTCGAAGTTAGGTATAAACTTCTTGATTGATGTCACGATTTCAGCCTTGGTGAAGTCTGACTCTGCAAAGATACCCTCCAACTCATCAAAGAACTGGTTAATCTCTGGCATCGGACGACGGGTTGTCTCCTCGACTACACCGAGTGCAGAGAAACGAGTCATATTAATCTTTTCACCAGGAACATAGAATTCCTCGTAAGCTTTCTCGCCAGTAGTATCACTCTTGAAGTAAACAACAGGATAGTTGTCACTCTCGTAATCCATATCTGCTGCATACTTCTTTGCCTCTGGATCATTTTTGCACTCCACCTTCTTGAAACCTTCTGCCTTTACGAAGTCATCACAAATAGATGAGAAGGTAAGCATCTGCTCTTCACCCAGTTTAGGGAAGAACACCTCACCACCATTACCAAGGATACAAGCCAACATACAAATCTGGCCAGACTCCTCAGGAGATACGAAATAGCGCTTCACATCTGATGGTGCTGCCAAAGGCTGCTTCTTCTGCAAACGATGAATCCATCCATCTGGCAAAGAACCATTGGAGAAAGCAACATTAGCAAAACGAGCTGTAGTTACCTTGAAGTGCTCATTATAAGCCATCACCAGATCTTCCATAATGCGCTTGCTGGCTCCCATAATATTGACAGGATTCGCCGCCTTGTCTGTAGAAACACAGAAGAAATGCTTTGGAGGATATACACAAAGTAAATCCATCAGTTTTTTTGCCTTGATGTCATTGTTCTCTATAAGAGCCTGCACACTATATTTATCTTTCTCTGAACGTACATGCTTATGAGCAGAGAAATTAGCAACAATATCAAAGCCTTGCTCCTCTCGGAAGATTCGTTCGAAGATAGGGTCAGCAAAATTTAGCGTATAGCAACGAAACTCATCTGGAACATAAAGTCCTTCTGTACTTCGTACATCACGAACCAATTCTGCCAGCCCGTTCTCATTCAGGTCAACAACTACTACGCTTTTTGGTTCAAAGCGCAAAACAGCCTTGATGAATGATGATCCTATAGAACCAGCACCTCCAATCACACACACTTTCTTGCCTTTAATTTCAGCTGAAAGTTTCTCCTTGTTTGCCTCAATATCTTGTGCAAACATACTCTTTTCACGCCGGGTCACATACTGACCGATGAATTTACTGAGATTGAACATATTTATTTATGTTATTTAGATTATTAATCAGAGTGATATGAACATCTGATTTAAAATTTTTAATTATCATCTCATAAGTTCTTTAACCTTTTGCAACAACATTTTTATATATCTCGCCTGCCGATAAAAACCTTTTATAGAAAGGATAAGAAAGAACTTTTCTTTTCCATAAAAGTTTTTCTGGACAAGAGGCAAAAAATCAGAGAATCTCTTCTTGAATAATCTTGAAGAATAATAATTATAACCATTTTCAAAAGCACGAAAAATGATAGTCTTATCAAAAAAATCTATTATTTGTTCTTCTTGTACTATATTGCTTTTACCAAGCAATTTTAAGAACAGTTCCTTCAATTTTATATCATGATTATAAGTATTATCATCATAATATCTTATTAATGTTGCCTTATTATTATATTGAACATAATGATAATAAGCTTTTGGAAGATAAGCAACCTTAATAGAATGCATTAATATCTTTACATTTACATACAAATCTTCACAATAATAGATTCCAGATGGAAATGAAATGTCCAAGTTGTTGTAACAAACTCGTTTTACGAGTTTGTTACAACAACTGCCATGCAGTTGTTGGAACAGTTCTCGCAGAACTGTTGCAGACTCTAAATTACGCGGTTGTTGCTTATGGTATATTTGTTGCTGGCCTATGTTCTCAAAAAAATCACATATTACCATATCAGCATTACTTTCCACTGCTTTAAGATACAGTTCTTTAAGCATTGACTGTTCAACCCAGTCATCAGGATCAATGTGGATTGTATATTCCCCTTTCGCCATATCGATTCCATCCTGACGGGCTGCACTAACACCCTGGTTCTGCTTATGCTTAACCTTAAACCGCTTATCGTAGCGAGTGTATTCGTCACAAATATCTCCACTTGTATCTGTACTACCATCATCTATCATTATAACCTCGAAATCATAGAATGTCTGTTCTCTTATGCTATCCAAGGTTCTTCTGATAGTTTTTTCTGCATTATAAACTGGTATTATAACACTAATCAATGGTCCCATATTATTATTCTTAGAACAATTCATTTAATTGAACAAGTATTTTTTGATTATCATAGTTAAACTTTTCAACATTCAATTTTGCAGAAGAATATATACCATCCTCATTATTCACCAATTTACAAATCAACGAAGGCATTTCTTCCAATATACATATAAAGCCACATCCTTCAGATACAATTTCTTTAGCAGATGGGTAGTTGTTTGCAATCACAGGAACACCTAAAGTTTGAGCTTCATTAATAACAGTAGGATATGCCTCCGAATATGAGGTTGATATTAACAAATCTGACTGTTTAATATAAGGATAGGGATTGTCCTTTTCACCCAACATCCTTACATGATGCTCCATGCCATTGTCAAAAATTGCTTTGCTAATTTCATTATTACACTCATTTCCCGATGCTATAATATACCAACAAACATTTTTTACTCCTTGCTCTACAACTTGGCGCATGATTATAGGAATCTTCTCAAATTGCTTTACTTTCGTAGACCGGCCTATTGATATAATAGAAAAGATATTGGCATTTTTCTGCAATCCATCTACAACCCTTTCATTAGACTTTTTCCAAATGAATTTTGTATCAAGAAAATTATAAATAACTTTTACTTCTCCAGAAAAATGAGGCATTAGTTCTAAAAATGATTTTTTGACTACAGAAGATACGCCAACAACAATATCCATCATTTCATAGTACGAATGATAAGTTTCAATCATACTTTTTCCTAAAACCTTGGGGTCACAATGAAACCAAGTGATTTTTTGGGCGTTAGTGAAATATGAGGCAAATTCAACTGTCATACCCTCATGATAAGCTACTACAACATCAAAATTATATTTTCTCTGTAAATAAGCAGCTTCATGTTTGTAAAGAAAGTCAAAGTTGTAACGGTGAGTCAACTTATTGTATGCTCCCATCACCTTTCTTGTATAAACATTGTCATGAAGAAGATAATATGGCAGGCTCTTTTTTACTATACGATCTGCAAATACCTTCTTATAATAATTTTCCCCATCCTCATATAAGCTATATATAAATATCTCATGATTAGTTTGAGGGAAAAAACCTAATAAATTTTCAAGACATTTTGTAATACCTCCTTGGGTATATTCCTGTAAAATAAATAATATCCTTTTCATGCTTTGTTTGTTGAAAGATTAGAGATTAAATCAAAAAGTGAAATGATTCGCTTATAAAAATCAAATTCATGACCAGCTGCTTTTACACATTCTTCATTCAACTTGGGAAGAAGACTGACGAACTCTTGCTTAGGGAACAAATATCCATTGTAAGCATAAGTCGATGAGAAGAAGAAAAATATCTTCTCAAAGGTCATATATTGAAGATAAATCTCAACTGGCAAATTTATGTCTTCCGACAATACGACAGTCTTGATTTTCGTTGCTTTAAGTTTTTCCAACAGATTTTTCCTAAACACGGCGTTATCTCTTGGATGAAACTTCACATACAATGTCACATCAGAAGGTAGTGTTTCTAAGGCTTTGGCTATAACGTTTATATAAATCTCCTCGAAATTTTCTATTACCCCATAAGCCTCATCCAAAGGCTGAGTCAACAACAATACTTGGTGCAATCCATTTGTATCATCCACACATGAATCTATATACCGCTTTAGCTTATCCGAAAATTCAATATGAGGTTTGACTATATGCTCTTTCTCACCATGAAAGACAGGCAACATGCTATATCTTGCATCCATAGGAAAATTCTCATCAAGTGCTTTCCCTGGTTGATAACGCCATTTGGCAAACCTAACATGATACAAAGGAAGATAATATGTCAAATCTCGCAACAGCACCTTCAGTTTGAAGCTAAAAGAATTGTTTGACCTATAGTCTTCCTTGATATAATGCGCCAATCCCTCCTCATAATATGCAATTTTATATCCTAAATGAGAAAATACTTTAGCAGTAAACCGAATAGACTGGTTTTTATTTTCCCCCAAGAAAAAAGTATCTATCTGATTATCTCCAGCTATCCCTTTCAGCCATTTATAATTTGAATAGGCATTTTTCACATCCTGTAGGTTTCTTATTACCAATCCATCCCAAGAGGGCAATTCTGGCAACACATAAGTTTTTCCCCACAAAGAATCTATTTTAAGAATCCTGTATATTTCAAGGAAATGCTTATTGTTTCCTACATATCCCTCTACCAAAACACTTTCCTTAAACCCTTCTTGACGCACAATGAGTTGCGCCACCAAAAACTGGAAAGGAGTATAAACAAAAAATAATGCTTTCATCATTTTACATTTTCTTTTTCAACCTCAATGCTAAGGGTTGTTCTATAATTCTATGGCCTAATGAAGCAAAACAAAAACAAAGCAAAAGGGCTATTAAGAACAAACAGATGTGCTTGGTCAAATCAAAATATGCTGATATATTTAAGGTTAGCTTAAACACAAACAGTTGCATCAAGAAAAACGCATAAGATATATCCGCACAGTATTTCAAAATTTTATTCTTGGCAAGCTGAGGTTTTGTTGTATGTGCCAATAATTGCCAAGCAAAGAAAGGAAGCAATATTGCGCTATAGCTCATATATGTGACATGAGGGATTTGTATTTTTAGCAACAACATAACAACACCTACAATAAAGACATAAGAGGCTAATACGCTTATTTTCTTATTCAGCCATCCATACTTAACTTGCACGTTTTCTACATTTACAGCCATGACAATTCCCATCAAGAACTCCAGAAATCGAAAGAACGGATTACTATAAATCTGTTCTATATGAAAGATATATACTATCCATGGTGACAGTAATAGAACCAAATACGCCATAGAAATGACAAAACAAAGACACTTTTTAGAAATGGTTCTTATCAACAATATTGCCAAAGGGAAAAGAAGATAACAGATAACAATACATGACACGAACCAAGTTCCACCATTATGAGTAACAGTCATTAAAGAAGGAAATACAGATTGTATCCCAAACAGCTCAACTGGTAATATCAGCAAGTTCTGCAACAACGTCTCTTCACCGAATATGGGGGGGTATAGTATTACACATACTATATAAAGAGGCAATACCGAAACCAAACGTTTTTTATAGAATGTCAATAATGCTGCTCCATTCATAGGAAGTTCTTTGTATTTCAGCCCCAAGACATAGCCAGACATCATAAAGAAAAGTGTCATATAGACAGCACCTTCACTAACAAATGAGGTTAGTTTTCCAAAAGAACAGCCTAAATGCATCCAAGAATGGAACAAGAACACCATGAATACGGTATATACCCGAAGATAATCCAATCCTATTATTCGCTTCATTTTGCAATTCAAGAATTATAAATCCGAATTATCTCGTCTTCCCATGTGCCAACCAATTGTGCCCAATCGAAACTCTTGCCTAATTCTATCGCCTTATCCGACATAGCTTTCAATTTTGCAGGATTATCACAAAGTGCAGCTATAACATCTTTTGCCTCTTCGTATGTATCAACCACAAAACCATTTTCACCATTGTTTATCCATTCTGTTGCTCCATAGTCAGAATAACAAAGCGTTGGACAGCCTGCACAAGCAGCCTCAAACGTTACTTTTCCAAACCCTTCTGCTCTTGATGGAAAGTACATTAAATCCATTTTACATAACAAAGATGCCAACTCTGTATGATTCAATTTGCCATGATAAATGATATTAAATAAACCTTCTTCTTTCAAATAGTCTTCTAATTTTATTCCATTCCATAATGCATTTGTACCTATGATATGAAACTGAAGCAGAGGAAAGTCTTTAGACATCTTGAAAAAGTCTTCAATTCCCTTATTGATGAGATTGTTGCCTATAAAGCAAATGTTTCTCAACTTTCCATCACGCAAATCATTCTGGGCGTTTAGAAATTTTTGAGTTTCTACCCCAAGATACAATATCGTATCAGCAAACTGAAAATGATGTCGCCTTCCTACATCTTCTTTTATATGCTGAGTTATAGCATAGAGATATGGAGAAACCCTTCTGAAAGAGTGGAGATACCTTTTGCCATTTTTGACTTTCTTAATATCCGACTCTACAAGAATGCCCTCTACGGTCGTAAAGAGTTTCTTACGAAACAACTTAGCTGTGACATATGCCAATGTGTTATATTCATGTTTTACCCAATATACCACATCACATTGAATAATCCCTTTTACTACTGCCCACCATCCCAAGCTACGCATGTGAGGATTCATTTTTATATATCTAACCCCTTCTTCCTCTACAAAATCTGTAGAATTGGGATATGGGTACAAGATTGTAGAAACTTCAAATTTATCTTTGTCAAGATACTTCGACAAAGAGCGGCAATTAATGTTTTGGGCAGCCTGATAATTGACAAATGCACCCAAGAATATTTTTATTTTTTTCATCCTTGCAATTATTTTTTTAAATAATTATCTAATGTCAAATAGTAAATAACTGTTTTGATAAAATGTGAAAGCCTATTATTACGATTATGAGCTAATTTCACTATTAAATGGAATTGTATATATGCCATCCAAAATGATTGGTGATAAATGATATTCCACCAAGGTATATGCCTATTAACAACTTTTCTATGATAAAGAAGAGAGCTTTCCTTAAACCGCACATTATACACCTTATCTATAGATGGATGTGTAATACTCTCGCTAATACGATACAAGAAGCATGGCTTTTCTAATAAATAGAATTTATATCCTAAATACGTTAGCTTAAAGAACATGGGAGCATCCTCAAACATAGGAAATCTCTCATCATATCCATCTACAGACTCTAAAACGCTTCTTCGTATAAAATATCCTATAGTAGCCTCAATAAAGGTATGAAGAATAAGCTTTTTTCGGACTTCAGGTTTTTCCTCTTCATAAAATGTAGCAAGTTCAGATTTAGGATGCAAAGGACCTATTATTTCTTTACCATTTACTTCCGTGAATGAATTATACTGTGAAACTATAATACTTTTCTCTGGTGTGACAAAATCCATAACTGCACTAATTGCATGAGGCAAAAATAAATCATCACCACCAAAAATCTTCACCCATTCACCACTGCATGCCCTCCAACCTCTGTTAACATTACCTGTAACACCTGTATTATTTGATGTGGTGATAATTTTAGACTTTACAAAGCGATTTCTATGATTGTTAATCCACTCTTCACAAACTGCGACTGTATTATCAGAAGAGTTATCATCCGAAATTATCAATTCTATTTTTTCATAATCTTGCATCCTCACACTTTCAAGTGTTTGCAAAATCGTCTGAGATGAATTATATGTAACAACTACCACAGACACTAATGGATACTCTTTCATTTCTTTAAAATTTTAGTTTTAACAACTTGATAAAGACCAGTTTTCTTATTGAGTAAATAGAGATAATATACCAATACTGCACAAGCAATAACAGAAGAACTGAAATAATAGATAATTCCTTCTGTTGTCATATCTAATACTAACATAACTCCTAATACAATGAAAGAAAGAAACGTCAAATGTTTTAATTCCTTAGACATCGAATAATGGTATCTTTTAACATCGACATAAGAAATTACTATATAGTATAATAAATAATTAACTACAAAAGACCAAGCTAACCCTATCAATCCCCATAGATAATAAAAAGATACAGAAAGTATCAAGTTGGCTCCATTAGAATATCCCCCTTCTAAAAAAAGATATATTTTTTTGTCTCCTTTTGCAAATGATGCATATCCTAATGCATAAGCTGCAGTTTTCAACAACATACCTAAACATACAATACGAATAAATGAAGTTATGACCAAAAACTCGCTGCTCAACAGTATTCTGATCACTATAGGGGCTATAATAATAAATATTGATAAAATAGGCATAGTAAGAAGCAATAGTATTTCACTTTGCTCATTGATTGTCTCACTCATTTTTTCTCTATCATTCATAACACCTGCTAAGCGCGGATAATAATCTGCAGCCATAGCCGCATAAACCATACCAATTACTTGTAAAGTGATACCCATAGCTGCATTAAAAAAGCCTATGTCTGATAATCCACCTAAACGAGATATCGAAATATTTATGAGATAAGTTACAAGCTGTCCAACAAGACTTGCTACAATCATAGCTACGCCTAATGTTACCATTGGCCGCCCATATTTATATATTTCGTGTAAGGACACATATTTGGTCCTAATTTTAAGTTTTCTTGCATAAAAGAAAGTTATAACATAATTTGCAAATGTAGAAATAATAAGACCAGGAACTATACCATCAATTCCCCAAAAATAAAATAGCGGAATACTGGTTAAGAGAGATACGATAGAGCCTATAATACCACATGATGCAGTATCCTTAATTTTACGCATAGATACCAGCAAAGCATTGTTACCTGAACTGAGCAAAGTAAAAAGGACGATCAAAGAAAGAAAACAATAATCTATGGTATGTTCATTGGTTTTAAATGCCCACTCACTAAAGAAATGCGATAATAATATAACAAATATTGTTCCTGCTATAGCAGAAAACAACAAAATTCTTTTATAAACACTTACAATCAGAGTAAATCTTTCTATATCTCCATTTTCTCGACAAGAACTCAATTCACGAACAACACTTGTACCAATTCCCAAACCAAATATTGTAATAACCATTGTCAGGGAAGACATATACATCGAAGACAATCCCATGCCTGTACTTCCTATCAAAATAGCTACAAACTTGGAACGTATAATTGTTACAAACATTGACAACACTTGGGTTCCCCCAAATATTGACGTTGCTTTTAATATACTTCTATATTGTGCCATTAATTAATAAATTCAATTTTATCATGAACGTTAGACCAACTATTGCGTTCTATTTCATCATCATACACATAAATTTTACCATTCATGTCAGAGTTTAAAAAGCCACCAAATTTTCCTAAACTACCTTTACTGGTTATTTGAAACTTGCAGGCACTAATTAAAAACATATCCATATAGCCTCTATCAGACCCATTTATATCAACTAAATAATATGAATTTTCACTGGGTAATTCTTGAATCATATTATTTTTAACCCATTCAGGTTCGTCAGAGAATATGTAGCAGTTTAACCAACCATTTTCTTCTTGTATTTTATGAAGAACCTTTATAAAATAATCAGTATTAACAGGAGCGCCATAAGCCCCATTTGCTACCGCAAGATCTCCCCTTCTCACATGGATAGCAACTGTGTTACTCTTTGTAAGAATTTCATTAAATAATTTATTATTTTCAGAATCAAGTACTGATTTTCTAAATTTGAAAAATCTTTGAAAATCTTTTCTATACATTGATTGATCATTAGCATAATAGCCTTCCATATAGGTAGGTGCTTTGGCAATTTGGTATGCAGGAGACGAATAGGCTAACCTAGAATAGAAAAATATTTCATATTTCTTAGCTACACATACGTCCAAATCAGGAAAAGCCTTTAATAAATCAAAATTACGTGCGAATTTTCCAGTCAAATCTTTACCATTATTTTTGAACCAGTCTAAATCATATTTTACCAAGAATCCTTTCTCCTTGAGTTGTTGACCTATTAGGAAAAAATGCATTTGAGAACAGATTCCGCCATCAACTCGTACAATTATCATCTTCTTTAAGAGATGAAAACGAATTAAAACTTTTGCTAGCAATCTTATTAAGCTATCTGTCATCATTTGAAATTATTTATATGATATACTACTGTAGCAACATCCTTTATAGATATAGCTGGACCTATAGGCAAACTTAATTCCTCATTAGCCAATCTTTCAGCAATAGGAAGAGATAACGTTGGTTTGTTCCATGATTCATTTGCATAACATTCCTGAAGATGTGGCGCAATTGGATAATGGCAAACCGTTCCAACACCATGATTCTGTAAATAATCATGAAGTGCATCCCGTTTGCCATCACATATAATTATAGGGAATAGATGATAAGCATTCTGTTCGTCTGGCAATAAATCTGGCAAAGAAACAAGAGGATTATCAATATGCTCATAATAATAATGAGCCACTTCCTTGCGGTGAGCGTTATCTTCTACTAAATATTTCAACTTAACATCCAATACTGCTGCCTGAATTTCATCAAGACGGCTATTACGACCTGCATATTTGAATACATATTTTCTTTGGCTTCCATAATTAGCTAAAGCACGTACCGCCTTTGCTAATTCTTCGTCATTAGTAACTACAGCGCCACCATCACCAAGAGCACCCAAATTCTTGCCCGGGTAAAAAGAGAAACCTGCAGCATCACCTAAATTACCAGTCATACGACCATCCTCAAATCTACATCCATGACTTTGTGCACAATCCTCGACTAATTTAAGTTGATATTTTCTGCACAGTTCTCCAATTTTATTGGTATATGCTATACGACCATATAGATGAACAATAGCTATAGCCTTTGTTTTAGAAGTTATGTGAGACTCTATTAAGTCATCATCAATCTCCAACGTATTTGGTTTAGGCTCCACAAGAACAGGAATCAAGCCATTCTCAGTAATTGCTAAAATCGTTGCAATATATGTATTTGCAGGCACAATCACCTCATCACCAGGCTGCATAACTCCCATTTCTATATATGCCCTGAATATCCATATAAGGGCATCCAACCCATTGGCACAACCTACACAATATTTAGAGCCAACAAATTCTGCGAAATGGGTTTCAAACTTTTTGTTTTCTTCACCTTGAAGGTACCAACCTCCATTGACAACTCGGCTTACAGCCTCATTAATTTCTGCCCCATGAAGAGCAGTAACTTCTTTTAATGATAAAAATGGTATCATCTGTTTTAAATTATTAGTAATCTATTTCCGACAAATCATGTATCTTGCCTTCTTTATCTCTAAGTTGAAGATCAAGAGTTTTATTGTCTTTTGTTATATAACCTTTCATTTGTGCAGGATTTCCCATCCACAAAGTATTTTTAGGAATATTTTTTGTCACAACACTCCCAGCTCCTATCATAGCATGACTACCAATTGTAAGCCCTGGAAGAATAACTGAACCAGCCCCAATTGATGCTCCATTACATACCTTTGTTTTTAATAATTGCCAATCCTTGTTTTTAGAACGTGGATACATATCATTGGTAAACGTACAATTGGCTCCAATCATAACATTATCTTCCAATTCAATGCCATCCCATAACTGAACACCGCATTTTATAGTACAATTATTACCAATTACAACGTCATTTTCTACTAAGCAATGAGAGCAAATGTTACAATTTTCTCCTATTTTCGCTTTGGCAAAAATGACACAATATTGCCAAACATTTGTTGAATCTGGAATATTAAGTGATTTACAATCAGAAAGTGGGTGTATCATAATGAATCTCTAAATTTTAAAAAGTCATCATAATTACGAATATAATCCTCTACCTTATATACATCAGAAGCTAAAACCATGCAAACTGCTCCTGAAGAAAAATCTCCTAAATCTCTCCACATTCCAGGTTTTACATATAAACCTTGATATGGTCGATTGAGGAAAAAAGTTCTCTTACATTTACCATCATTAAGTGTTACGGTAAAAGAGCCTGAAGCTGCTATAATTAATTGACTCAAATCTCTATGCGCATGAGATCCGCGTTCTTCACCACCAGGAACATCATACAGATAATACACCCTTTTAACATCGAAAGGAAGAGTGTCACCATTTTGTACTACAGTAAGGTTGCCCTTACTTTCAGAATGATGCCTATCCAATTCTATTATTGAACAATCAAAAACATTATATTTTTCCATTTTCTTTCATTTTTGTATATTCTTCAAAACTTTCCACATAATCACTTCTATCGTATTTTGTCGAAGCAAATTCCAAAGCTAAAGAATTCGTGGAGAAATTTTCAATGTCACGCCATAGACCTTGCGGTATATATAGCCCATAGTAGGAACGATTCAAAGTAAAGACCTTTTTATTTACTCCATCACTTACCACGACATCAAAGCCTCCAGACATAGCTATAATGAATTCTTCTGTTTGCTTAAAAGCATGACCACCACGATTTTCTCCACCAGGTACATCATAAATCCAATAAACTCTTTGGATTTTGAAAGGTATCTGATCAAACTCTTGAACAAACGATAGATTTCCTCGTGGGTCATTAAAACGAGGAAGTTCTATTAATTTTACATCATTTATTGTCATATTATTTTTTATTTATATAGCCCAATAGCAGGACATTAAGATACTTGATATTTTTTATTACACCATGTAAGCATTCTGCCATACATACAATCACAACTACAGAGAATAATGAAATCAACGCATTCTCAAAAAGTGTTACTTGCTTTCCTAATAGTATTTGAAAAACCCAAATCAATGGATAGTTTAATATGTATATAGATAATGTTGTTTTTCCCAATTTGGATAGGCATTTATCTTGAATATTTCCAAACTTATGGAATAGCAAAAGAAAAAAGGTACTACCACATATTGCTGTAAGAAAACGATAGCTTTCATAATTGTTTAGTATTCTTGCAATACCATTCGTATCCGAAGGCACTTTGGATGGCAATCTATACCAAAAACACACAAAGACAAGGAACAACATACCTGATATGACCAATCCCCAATCAAGCCCAACCTTATTTTTTTGCATGATTTTAAATTCTTTTATCAGTAAGCCTATAGCAAAATAGGGGTAGTATTTTTTCACTAAATTAAGCCCCAACAAATCCATAGAGAATATTGATAAAATACGTATCTCAAGATATACAAACAGGCACAAAAGTAGAAATGTCAATTGCGTATTATCAATCCAAGACTTCCGTCCCAAAAGAAAGAACGTGATTATAGAAATAATATAGATTTCAAACAAGACCAATAAAAACCATAAACTCGTATCGGGTTCAATGAAAATGTTGAAGAAATCTTGCTTAATAATGAATAACGACAAAATACCCCCCCCAGAATACGAAAGGAACAATCAATTGTAAAAAGCGACTATGTATCTTTTGTCTAAGTTCTCCTACATTTCCCAATCTCATACTTGTCACCATTCCACTTAACATAAAGAACAATGGCATGTGAAAAGAATATATGAAACGGAAAATAAGATTAGAATCAAACTTATCTGGACAATATAAAAATTGAATTATATGTCCAATAACAACCAACAGAATGGCAAAGCCTTTCAAATTATCGATATAAGCAATACGGGCCTTCATTTTATAAATATTTCAACAAAGAAAAACGAGAACTACATTTAACCACTAATTGTTGGATTAACAAGGCGCAAACAGCTATTGTAACTATTTGAATACCAAACAATACAGATCCTTCTATATGCTTAACATGAAGATGCCATAATAAATCTGACACAAAAATCATGATCGGGTAATGAATGCACATTAAACGAAGGGATTGCTTTCCTATTATTCCTAAGTATTTAACTATTACAGAAGCTTCAAAAGCTCTACAAATAAAGGATAATAAAAATGTATAAACAATACCGATTAGAAAACAGAGTAAGAGACTTAAACATCCAAAATTACCAAACTCTCGGATACTAGGGTTTACATTCCCATTTGTCTTAATTAGCAAAACATAGCCAAATAGAGCCACCATGAATAATGCCAGACTCTTATTCGTAAAAAAGAAATTTTTACACAAAGCACCAAATAGAATACACAAAGTAAAAAACACAGAAATATCCAAACTCCATGGGAATAAATAAGATTGTAACGCTAATCCTACTTGTAAGAGAATAATTACAATACTAATCACTTTGTTATTTTCTGATTTTTCCACAACACATACCAAGATATACGCCGTAAACATCGCTGGCAAAAACCACAACGGAGAAGTTCCCTTTGGAAGAAGAAGGTCATCACCATTATTTGGAAACGCTTGTAAAGAATGACATCCATACAATAAACCTTCTAATCCGTTTTTAAGATTTGCCCCCCCAATCATACAGAAAAGCAACAGCGTACAAAGTCCATAAAAGAAATAGGGAATCATGAGCCTACTCGCTTTTTTTCGTAGAGAAGTCACTATTGAGAGATTCGGCTTATAAGTAAATCCTGCAACGACAAAAAACAACTGAATATACCCAGCCGTCAAGTAATTTAAGTATGGAATATTTAACCCTGAATGACTTATTATCACCAAGATGATTCCTATCCCTTTTAAGGCATCTAACCACAATATTCGCTTCCCTGCCATTTCTTTCATATTTATCACTCTACCGTCACACTCTTTGCCAGATTCCTTGGCATATCTACATTCAAGCCTCTGTAAAGGGCCACATAATACGCAAGTATCTGCAGGGGAACGACGCTGAGAAGAGGTACCAATGCATTGAGGGTCTGCGGTACTTCTATCACAGAATCGGCTATCGCCTTGACTTGTTTGTCGCCTTCGGTAACAATGGCCAGGATGCGTCCGTTGCGGGATTTTACTTCCTGCATATTGCTGATGATCTTCTCATACAGCTGATGATGTGTGGCAAGGAACACGATAGGCATATCGGTATCTACCAATGCTATCGGGCCATGCTTCATCTCGGCTGCGGGATAGCCCTCGGCATGGATATAGCTGATTTCCTTTAGCTTCAAGGCTCCCTCTAATGCTACGGGGTAGTTGAATCCTCGACCGAGATAGAGGAAATTATGTGCATAGGTGAATACTTTCGCCAGTCGGGATATCGACGGTGTCTGCTCTAACACTTTCTCCATCTTGCCGGGTATCTCTGCCAACTCAGCGATGGTCTCTACATAGTCTTTTTCGGAAAGGGTGCCCAATTCATGACCTAACGCCAAGGCAAAGAGGGTAAGGACGGTGACCTGACCTGTGAAAGCCTTGGTACTCGCTACTCCTATCTCGGGTCCTACATGAATGTAGATGCCGGTATCTGTCTCTCGGGCGATGGATGAGCCTACGCCATTGACGATGCCGAAGATCAATGCTCCGTGTTGCTTGGCAAGTTGAATGGCTGCCAAGGTGTCGGCTGTCTCGCCACTCTGGCTTATGGCTATCACTACATCATCGGATTCGATGACGGGTTCGCCATAACGGAACTCGCTGGCATATTCTACTTCTACTCGCTTGCGACACATCTTCTCTATGAGCTGCTTGCCGATGAGGGCTGCATGCCAACTGGTTCCGCATGCCACGATGATGATATGCTTGGCTGACATGAGTCGGTCTTTATAGTCTGTAAGGGCTGACAACACGATGTGGTTGTTGGATGGATTGTCCTTATCCGCAAACAGGCGACCACTCATACAGTCTTTCAGGCACTGGGGCTGGTCGTAGATCTCTTTCAGCATGAAATGGTCGAAGCCTCCCTTGCTGAGTTTGGAGATGTCGAGGTCTACGGTCTTGATGTCATAATCGCATAACTTATGGTTGAGATTGATCATCTCTATATCCTTACCGATTCTGATTTCTGCTATCTGACCGTCTTCGAGATAGACTACCTGGTCGGTATATTCTACGATAGGAGTGGCATCACTGGCGATATAGAAGTCTTGCTTGTCGGCTCCTACTCCTACCACCAATGGACTTGACTGGCGGGCTGCCACAATGTGAGTGGGGTTCTTGCATTCGATGACTGCTATGGCATAGGCGCCCACAACATCATTCAGTGACTGGCAAACGGCTGACACCAAATCTTTGCCATTCTGCTGATAGTATGAGTCTATCAACTGTACCAGCACCTCGGTATCTGTTGTGCTCTTGAACTGATAACCGCGTGCTATGAGTTGTTCTTTCAGCACCTGGTAGTTCTCGATGATACCATTATGTACCAAAGCCAGGTCACCACTCATACTGACATGGGGATGTGCATTTTCGGCTGATGGTTCGCCATGTGTTGCCCATCGGGTATGTGCTATACCGATATGGCCTCCGCAGTCTTTGTCTGCTGCGAGTTCTTCCAAGTTTGCTACCTTGCCCTTTGTCTTATAGACATTGAGTTTGTCCTCTCCGTTGACGAGTGCCACTCCGGCACTGTCATATCCTCTATATTCGAGCTTCTTCAGTCCTGCTATCAGGACTGGATATGCTTCATTTTGTCCTATATATCCTACTATTCCACACATAAATTTATGGTTATTATTCGGTATCACCTCATATTACCTATCCGTATATGAGGCTTAGCCCTCCACCAGCTAATGCCAATGGAGGTTATACCATGACTTGACTAAAATTTAATTTCTTTTTTATTGATCATCATCCCCAAACCCAGGAAGAAGAGTATAAAGTTTATTCTATGTAAGTGTTCTTTTACCTAAACTTACGATATGATACTTATTATAAAAAAGGCTTATTCTTCCAAAAATTCCAACACCTTGTCGAATAATTCAGAGTCTAGCTTATTATTTGAATCCATTATCAGATTTACTTGAATCTTTGAGGAAAACAAAGCAACATTGACCAACTTGACATATTTTTCTAATTCATGCAACTCTGAAAATAGCCATTCGTTCTTGGCATGCATCCACTTGCAAATTAATCTACAAGATTTACAGCCAGCACCACTATAGGCTTGATTTACGGTCACATTTTGAATTCTATTGTCTTTTATGACAGATTTCCAATCCTTACATTTCTTACATTTGTGAGAACAAGGAATTTGCTTATTGATATTAAGATGAATGTTTACACTAATAAGCTCATTGATTTTTTCTTTTTCATACTTATATTCCGCTGTAAACTCAACCTTATTAGTTATGTAGTGAGTTATCCAATGGAAGCAAGAGGTCAAAGAAAGATTCTTCATGTTCTCCTTTAACAGAAAATAGTTGATACGATCCTTCGACATATCCAATAAATCTGCCAAACGTATCAATATCATCATATATTTCATGCTAACTAACTCTTTCTCCGCGAAAGACTTTCTACCATAAACCTCATTGGTTTCCCAACCATGGCTTTCTGCGACCTTAGCCACGTTTTCCATAAGTGGAGCATCCAAGTAAGAGAAGAATTCTTTCATTCGGTTTCGTATAAAAATAGCACTATCCACAGGATGCTTCTTTCTTACAGAATCCTCAAAATATGAATAAACTGCTTGGAATGCATTCACCATAATTTCCTTTACTGAGGTCAATGACAAACCTTCTTTGTTCTCCTTTGACTTAATATTTTGCAAACATGAAGTTGCCAACAGATTGGTCGTTGTGGTGTTCTTGACAAAGTTTGCTATATTAGGCTGGACTACCATACTCAAATCATGTAAATAACATGCAAGAAACAATGTATAGAAATCTCCATGCTTGATAGAAAGAATGTCTATTGTTCGAATAATCCTAACACTTTGCCTTATCAGCTCCACTGCATGTTCCTCATTATGCAATGTATATGCATAAAGAAACTTAGAACCATTCATCCACAAACCTTGAACTATTGCATGGGTAACCACTAAATTATCAACATGAGAAGGCTCTTGCACATGTCTTATAAAAAGACCTATAACATGAAGTAAGTTTAAATCGACAGGAATATCATTAATATCTGTAGCATGTTTACCTGTCTGAAGCTTTTGCAAGAATTCTCTATAACTTTTAATTGTAAAACGACGGTTCCGCAAGAAACTGAGCAATCTAAACTCAAAATACTTCATTCTCTTGGCGGATTTTTTGACGACAACCATTTTGTCGTCAACATCCACTTTGAATAATACCGAAACCAGGGCATTATAAATCTTACGCCAAAACTCATCGGAGTTATTAGAAACAAAAACGAAGCAATTGTCCATCCCAACTTTCTCGAAAAGATTAGTTAGTTCATTTGGGACAGCACTACAATCATTGCTCATAAGATATGTTAATATCTTTTCTGTTTCTTTGAGGCTTTCAAGTTGAGTGCTTCTTTTTCTAAAAATTTTATCCAAGGTTTGGTATGGTCTTACTTGTATTTCTTTAAAAAAAATACAGCCATCCAAATCTTTTCGATAATATAATAAAGCTCCTTTTGTATCTACCAAATCTTTTTCCGCTAACTCTTGTTCAAGATTCCTAACTATCTGACTGACTTTATCATCTTCAGTATCGAATCTTTCTATCAAGAATCTGTATTCTGCCCTAAAAATGCCTTCATCAAGCTTATCGAATATGCATTGAATGCTATTGTTTTCTGCTACAGTATAGTCATTACTAAACTCATTAGAATATTCATCGAATGCACACTCATTGTTTTTAAAACGAGCGATCATCAATTGATACTCAAAAAACTTACGATAACGTTTTAAAAATTTGAGTTTACTATCCTTACTTCTAGAATCATGCGTATCTTTGTTGAAATTCTGAATATAATCTTCCAATGCTTCAAGCAGAGCCTTCAACTTATTTTCGGACTGCACATCGTCTATATCTTCAAAATTGTCTGAAAAGCTACCAGAGATAGACACCTCACGAGTAAAAAAGGGAAACTTCCACAGAAAACTCGGCTTTCCATCTTGTACCAGCATGTCGAAGAAACTTTTTCCTCCTACATGGCATTGAGGGATATACTCCAATCCTCCCATAAACTTTTTTACTTTCAAAGTCACCATTGGGCGAGCAGAACAAGGGAAATTGTCAAAATAGAACTTTAGCTTTTTATTGACTTCTACAACCTTAGCTTCAAAAGTTCCTTCTGTAAAAATTTCTTTTGAGAATATAACGGAGTCATCTACGTAGTAATAAGCATCACCCGGAAACACATCTGCTATGATTTTAGAAATTGCTATCATAGCTAAATTTCCAAAGAACATACCTTGTGGCAATCCTTGGGCAATACCTCGATTAAAATACTCTTTTATACCTTCTAATTTCTTCTTGTAATAAAGTTGCTCCCATTTATCAAATCCCTCATCACTAATTTTAAAATAGAGGAGTTTGGACAATATTTTTTTTAATGTCATTAAATCATGATGGGTAGAATAATGTGAAGATAGGCGTGAATATATGTAATTGAAGATATATTCAGGACTGATAGATGGGAAAAAATCTTGTAAATCCAAACAAACTTGTGTCTTATATTCATAAGTTTCTTGGTATTCCTTGGCTTTACTTTCTACTGCTTCATTATAATATTTATAGTTAACAGGCCATGGTTGGAAGATTTCTTCCATTCGAATTGAAGGTAAGTTTCCATAGAAGTTATGTGGCAATAGCAGGGAAAGTTCTGATAAGGCACGCTTACCAGAGCTATCGTCAAACATAATGCAATTCAACAAGCATACCATACATATTTGGTCTATCAATGAAGCAGTATGAATAGGACGGTATTTTACTTTTCCACTATCTGCATCATAACCTTTCAACTTAAAATATACATGTAGTTCAAAGAGGTTTTCCCTCTTATCCAACAATATTTCCAAACGTTTACGACATTTTCCTATGACTTCTTCAATTAGCGTATAGTCATATTTGTCTGCCAAACGCTTATAAAGAATTATATCATCATTAGAAAGCAAATATTTCTCCACAACATACGATTCCATAGAATAAATCGCTTGATAAATATTTGGCCTACTCAGCACAAAATCATACAACATTCCCATAAATCAATTTCCGAATAGTATATTAAGTTGTTTTGTTAAACTTTTCATTTCAGATTTTGCCGTTTTTTCGGCTTTTTCACGTGTCTCTTTATCTGCAGACACAACAAAAGATAAAAGATGCTTTAGCTGAAACACCCCCAATCTTTCATCATGAATATAATCCACATGGGAGGTTATATTGAGAATTTCCAAAGTAAAAGAATCCTCCTTATTTTTAGCTATATTAGCAAAAGGAAGAGGAAGAATCGTAATCTTCAAATGACACTTTTTCTGTTCGAAACAATATGTTCCATCGTAAACAAACACTTTGTCGTTTATTATCTCCGGACACACCTTGCTTAACAATCTGTAATGCAGCCATATCTGTTCAAAACGAATTCGTAGAGCTTCAGCATATTTGTCAAAATCTATTATTTTCTGAGCAAAATAGGTATAATTGTAAAGGCATGTCTTATCTATACAAAGAAAAGAACTAAAACTTTCTAATAGTTCTGCTGACTCTACAGGATATTCTTCCAATTGCAAGAGCCAAAGCTTAGACATTGCCGCCAGATGAGCATGATCATCAATTTTTCCATCTGATGCGAACTGTAAACCTGCAAGACTCTTTTTGTATTCAATTTCCCATTTTTCTCTATCAATAGAGAAGTCTTTCGGTTTATTTTTGATTGTCTTTATCATGAAAGTAAAACTTTTAAATTATTATTTACCGCAGAAATTGAGCACACATTTGTTTTATAGGGTATCCAGAGTTCGTTGTACCAATTTTAACTTACTTTCCTAAGCATTTTGGTTCGCTCTGTAACACAGTTTTTGGACAAGAGAACAGTTAATCAAGCACTGATGTTCTTCAGTATAACATTTACTATACGCTTTTTGAAATTAATTGTTTTTGTAACGGATTCGTTCGAGAGAAAATAATCAGCTTCCCAAAACTCAGGAAAAAGAGTATAACGTTTATCCTCTGACGTTGTCTTTATGTTTTCAACACATATCAGAGCCAACGCTCAGGATTTTTATTCAACACCTTGCAAGCACCAAACAACGAGTACATCATAGCAGCCCGCTTACAAGCATCCAAGTCTCGACAGAACAAATAAGCCTTCTTGTCTATCACCATATCACGAATTAACCTCTCAGTATCCGTGTTGTCTATCGGCATCTCAGGGATATCAAAGTAATGGGTCAATTCGTCATAATTGCGTATCAAGTAGTTCAATGCCTTAAAGAATACTTACTTAAATATGACACAACTCATATATAACGAGATTAACAGCATAAAGAGCATAAGGAAGAAAAGAAGCAAAGTATTCTATGCTATTCGCTTATTCTAAAGAATGAGACATATCTTACCTCCTTATACTTTTATTTTCTGAGCCAATTCCATAAATTCATTTTGTAAGCTACTCTCCTTTTTCCATTTTTGAATTTTAACTCCCAACAACTTGAAGAAAGCTCGTACATAAACCATATTATACTTAATCAGTGTACAAATAAAAGGACATATCAGACCTACACAAAGAATCGTTCCAATCATTGTAAACTTCAAATAAAAAAGATATTTCGCATCTTGAAGGGGAAATGCCTTTAATAGATCGGGGATACGATACTCTGTGAAGAACATGATTGCCAATGATAAAAGGAACATATAGAAAAAATGATATACGTAATGCATAGTTTCTTTCTCTGCAGAATGCTTCTCTTGTGCAAATAAATGCACAAGTCCAAATAATAAAAATGGAGCATAACATATTCCTATAAATATCAATATGGTATCTTCAACATCCTCTTTAGTGTTTACAAATTCAGGTAATTTATAAAGTAAGAAGAATGTAAGGAGAAGATGCAGACTGAATTGAATTAAGTTTCCCAAAGAAATAACCCATCGTAAACTTCTCTTCACAATGTTACTTTTTGAAGCATCAACTTCTTGCTTTGTATAATCATCTCTTAGCATAAAGACTAGCCATTTTACAATCCAATAGATAGTAACATAACCAGTAAATAGGCTTAATACCACTAATAGCTCTTGGTTGAATGTTATATAGCTACAACGTAACAATTCATCACATATAAAAACAACAATACAATAGGCAAAAGCAAACATTGGTCCCTTTTGCTGCTCTTTTTTATTCTCAATAGCATCTGCAAAGTCTATGACAGTTTTATCCCAATTAGTCAACTTGGACTGCAAAGAAAACTTTGCTATATCTATCTTAGCTACAGCTTCTTTACAAACCTTACAAAATTCATCTTCCTCTCCTTTTTGCTTTTTGTTTTCCGTAAACAAAAACAGAGATTTGTAGTCAGAACTTTCTTTTATTGAGTCCAAAGATATTGTAGGTTTTAGTTTTTTTGTATATCTTACTATTTCCTCCTTTATATCCTTCAAGACCTCAAACATAAAATTATTTGCGTTTTGAGCTATACACAAGATAACTAATGTCGCCAATATTCCAACAAAAGTTTGACTACCACCTAATAAACAAACACTATTCTCCATTGCCATCCTTTTTCTGTAGAATCGTTTCTTTAGATAATTTTAGGAAATTATCAAAAATGTCTTTAGCATTATCATATAACTCTTTATTTTTTAAATAACATGCATTCCAAGTTTCTCCATTAATCTCTTGCGTTGTATATAGCATATCATACTGAGGTACCAATATGAAGAAATTTAATCCCTCAACTAAAGATAGATTTGGGTTCAACTGCTTGAGATCAAAAATAATCTTACCCTGTTGTTCCTCAAGGAAGACTTTTAATTTTTCTGATTTTTCTAAAGCCTCTTCATCTTTGTCATTCTTATACAAGAATTGTATGATGCCATTTTCCTTTTTGACAAATTTATCGAAAGATTTCCAAAATTCATCCAGTTTTGCCTTACGCTTTGTATCCTTTACGCAACTCTCTTTGGCTTTTTGATAAACATCAGACAAATATTTAAAATCCTTACTGAAAATAAAAATCTCATTTACATTATCTAAAAGAAAAGTAAAATATACAAAAACCTCGATCAAGTCATTGAGTATAAAATTAGATAAAGATGCCTTTTTAGAAGCTTCCTCCAAAACTGTATAAAATGACTCAAAATTACCTTCTCTTATTTTATTTTGTATCTCCATTGCTCTGATTTTTCATTATTATTAAATGATTCTACTTAAACTCTAGCAGAAAGATATTGTATTTTTAGCATCTCTTTTGAGCCGTAAGTTTTACATATTCTTTCATTCCATAATCAGTCAGAACATAATAAGACTCAATCCCGCTTTGAAAAACTTCACCAGTGCGTAAATCTAGGTATCTTAATGCATATAGTTGGGACAGAATTGTTTGTCCACAAGCTGCATCTAAAAAATAATCAATGTTCTGTCCTTTGAAAGTACAAAAGATTCTGCTTATTATATCCACAGCATGATTAGTTCTTACTGGAGATATAAATGTTCCTCCCACAAGCGCAAATATTTCATCCCATGTCATTTCAAATTCTATAGGTTTTGAATTCAAATCAATTCCAAAAGGATTCAAATTAAGATTCTCGTCCGATATCAGCTTTAATGAAACTTTATCATCATGTTGTCTTAACGTTTTTAATTCCTGATCTTCTTGGGTTCTAAAGGCTGATAATTCATTTTTCAACGCATCGTTTTCCTTTTGAAGCTGAAGTATTTTCACATTGGCCTCATCAGAGCTTATGGAATCTCCTCTCACCCAACCACAGCGTGGATGTTTTGAAATCAATTCACTAATACTTGTTATAACATTCAAAGCCAAATTGTCAGAAGTTGTATAAGGCATACACAATTGCCCCAGCACTAACTTTTTGAAACTTTCCAATTTATCCTTTTTCAAGTTATCTGTTTCAACCTTATTAACAGGAAGTTCATCAACATTCTTTCGGAAGAAAGCTATTGTTGGAATATCTTGTGACTTCGCATACTCATATTCCAACTGCGTATAACTCTTTTGCGAATGCTCTTCGATAGAACCATATCTACCACCTAAGATTAAGACATAGTAATCACAAGAAGATATTAGCTCTTTAATTACAGTAAACTGATCTTCATCGGCAGCATTAAAATTTTCCATTCCTATTGGAATACAGTTAATTTTCAGTAAGGCTTGAATCACCTTACTTCGCTCCTCTTTGAGATCCTCATAAGTAGAACTTACGAAGATTTGATATCTTTTATTATTCATTCCAAATATATGAATTAAATAAGTTATTTAACTGTTTTTGAACAGATAATTCACGAAAATCTGCATCCATATCAACTTGTTTAGACATAAACGAAAAATAATCCAACATCTTTGCTTTAACTCTATTAATGATAAGACTAGGAGTTGTAGAAGAAATCATTCTTGTAGCCCCTTGAACCGTTCCATTATTCAATACACTATCAATATAGGGAAAAATATTACTAGGAACTCCCAACCTCAATGTGCTATCAACATTATTTTTCTGTATTTCTTCCAACTCAGATAAAGATTGGGGTAATTTTACGCTAGTAACAAATTTCTTTACCATGGGGTCTTTTATCGCACCTTCAGGAACAGTAAAATTTGTTATCATCCCACGAAAAGGTATAAAAACATCTACTTTTAAAATGCAAGAAACTTCTCTATAGGATGGAATTTCGTTGTCCTTACATTTATCATAACCTCTCTGTTCTTTGCGAACCCAATCAGAGAACAATTTATTTTGCAACTCAAAGGACACAGCTTGTGCCATCAACATTACTTGAGACATGGGTGCATCCTGTGCTAAATCCAAAATCAACTTATTTATTAATTCTTTTTTATCCATAAAACCTCCTCCATTATAATTTAAAGGTAAGTATTCGGTATCACCTCTATATTACCGATAAGCAAATGAGGTTTAGCCTCCACCAGCTAATACCAGTGAAGGTTCATCTTGTCGCCCACCTTTCCATTCACGTTGAGATTGATCTTCTCATCAA
>OIXW01000016.1_pt1 | contig 44871 bp, 59 predicted proteins | sample 1587951 | NCBI WGS metagenome assembly OIXW01 (sample SAMN03283239) | human gut metagenome | biome: human-associated habitat; material: feces | host: Homo sapiens | place: Peru | collected 2012
CAAGAAACAAAGTAGTAACCTCTAAAACAAAACAAAAATGGCATACGGTATTTACGTAACTAAGACAAACAGCAATGACAATCACCAGTCAAAAAATATGGGCTGGTATAAAGATAGCTCTTACCCTTCGATGAAGGCCGCAAAAATAGCATTAGAGCATGTTGCAGATATGCTCAATGAAGAGTTCTTTGACTATCGTTACAAGAATAGTGTTACTATTGAAGGTGAGCGTACAGATACGACACCTTACCCCACAACAGAGCATGTTGTTTATCACATCGAAAAACGATAAAATTTGTGCTCGCACTTACCTCTGAAACAAAACAAAATCAGCTCTACGCTCATCACGGCAAGAGCATTATCATGACTAACGAAAGTATTATCACCAAATTAGGATACGAAGTTGAAAAAACAATCAGTGGATATTATCGCCTCGTTAGAGACGAAGAGATAATCTTTAATAATTCAGCTTGCGAAGAACTAAATGAAGATGAGGATACCGCAGAAGCATTCTTCGAAGCTTATCTTCAAGAGTACGCTAAGGAGTATAATGTAGACTACAAGAACTACAATGTACACGTTGTAGAAGATGAAGCCTACTATCACATAGACTTCGGCACGGGTGCTGGCGAAGCACACTACCCAAAGGAAGATTGGTCGCTTGACTCAACACTCGAAGACCAATACAAATTAGACAATGAATAAGGTGGTTCGCACCCATCATCTATTATAACAATTAACCACAGCCCTCGACATCACGATTAAGTCATTGAAAATGGACAAAGTATATATATTGAAAAAAAAATTACATTCATCCAAGGTGTTTTTACATCTAAAGAGGCCGCTTTTAATGCTATCAAAGCTGATAGCGTAACGCAAACACTTCGCGGCTATGACGGAGAAGAAGAGTTTACACCAACTGCCGAAACGGTAGTACTCGGATGCGACATATACGCACATTACAACGAGTGCATAAACGACCTGATAGGTTTTACCATTCCTGCAGAGGACCGTGTTTACTCAATAAATGAGTACGATGTAAGAGGATAATAAAAAGCCCCACCTTCACGGGTGGGGCTTACCACGAGATTTACTCTCGACTCTTTTATCTACAATAGTAGAAATTATGCTCATTAGAGCGTTTCAATCCACAACCCTATCAAGGGTTGACGATGCAAATATAAGCATAATTTCAACAAGTTGTATGATTTGATTAAAAAATCAGCACATGTACAAAATAATAAGGACGATTGACCGCTACCCTCACGTAGTGATGGAGATGGTCAATATAACAACGGGAGAAAGGTTTTACTGGGCACTCGGTTCATATCAAGAAGAGCTACTGTGTAAAGAATATCACGTCAAAGACCTGAAAGGCGTTCTACTTGACGAGCTACCAAAGAATGGCGGCTTGTTCGATTACAACGACATAAATAAAATATGAATAATCTATGAAAAATAATACATGGGGCGGCAAACGCCCAAACGCAGGCCGTAAAAAAGTCGGTGATGCCATACTCTATTGCAGCATACCGAAAGATGCCTTAGACGAAATTAAGGCAGCAGCAAAAGAAGAGAACCTTGCAGTAGGAACATACCTCGTAAAGAGGCTCGGATTATAACAAAAGCGTGACAGAACGTCACGCTTTTTTTTGTTTATTCAAAACTCTCCATGTACCGCCATATCTTGTTGCAGGGCGCATCTTCGTCCTCGAAGAAAAACGCATGACCCGTCTCTATAATCAAGTCTGGCGTCAACGTCTTGCACAAGTCGGCATAAGCCGCATTAAACGCAACATACTTGTCGTAGTCCGTTACACAAGGCTTAAACTGCAACCCTTTCGTGGCTTCAAGCACCTGCTCCATGCTCCAGTGCGGCCCGTGATGTTCTGTACCGTCTTTGGTGGTGTAGTATATGCGGCTGACAGCTTTCTCTGCACTTTCCTTGTCAAAGTGCTTGCACTTGCCACCACCCTTGCAAAATACCATATATAATCTTCCCATAATCATCATTTCTTAAATTCGTTGATAAAATCGCGAAGTACAGCACCAAGGCTCTTCACCTCGTTTTCAATGCCCTCAATCCGCTTGTCTTGCGCACGCTTCTCCGCAAAGGCTGGATTAAGCTCCTCCAACAACTGGTTACAATTTGTCACCGCTTGCTTGTGTCGCTCAACCTGTGACAGTGCCTCCTCGCTTGCAGCCTTTAGTGCTTCGACCTCTCTTAGTATACCGTCCTTATCTGTTGACAGCACAAGATGCCCTGCATACGTTATTGTTGCAGTTTCGGGGATTGTGTAGGTCTTGGTCGCACCATCTGCCTCAATGGTTATGTCTACCACAAGGCCCGTAGGCTGCGCGCCGAAAGCCTTGGCTTGGTTATTGTCGTAGCGCGGAACTGCAACACTCACGGCCTTGCCTTGATAATATCTTGCGCCCTCCTTGTCAAGAAAGTAAATCGGGTAGCCTATTTTTACGTCTTTGAATAGCATGATAAAATAATTAGCGGCAACCTCCGATTTTGTGGGGATTGCCGCTAATTGTCTTGTTTGATTAACTTAAGAACACGTTCAAAGTCTTTACGGATATTCTTAGAGTCATTTCCGCTACCAATATATACTGGATAGTCAAAATCCTCCGTTACTTTCCGTCTGAATACTCCTTTTAGATGCAGTTTCATGTTGTGATGTTTTGCTTGCAAAGATACACAATAAAAACAATCCCCACAAAGTCAAAGAACGCCTTGATTGTTAATTGCACGTGGGGCAATCACCTCCCCACGTGCTTGTTATTACTTCTCTTTCGACCTTTTCCGCGACCTCACGAAAAAGCTATTGTCCACCTTTTCGTTGGCGTCAGCAATATGGTCATCAGTGGCTATTTCCGTTTTGGAAACACCTCCTCATGTCGTTGCAGTTGTAGTCTTGCTAAGGGCTGCAATCAGTGCGGCAGTCTGGTTCTGCTGCGACAGCTCCAATCTCGCGTCTTGATACTTGCGGTCTATGTCGGCATACCAATGGTTGTTCAAGGCATCAATTATGCGCTGCGTGTTGTCCTGCCCAGCACGTATCACATCGCACTTGTCCTGCGACATCTGATAGCCAACAGAGCTAAATCCGCGCTCCACCGATGAGTTGACGAAGTTGAGGCTCTGCTGCAAGGAGTTGGTCTGTCCTTGTATTGCGAGCTGGTTCTCGTAGCCCATCTTGGTGATGCTATTCTGCGTGTTGCAGCAACAATTCTGAATTGCCTGGATAACTGCCGCATCACCTCTCTCCGCTGCGTTGATTACGCGCTCGGCCGAGAAACCTACCTTGCCACCAACTTGGTCAATAGCGGAACGAACTGCACACACTCCTTGCTGCAACTGGTTGAAGTCGCAATTAAGGTTTGCACCCAGTGTGGTCAAGGCATCGTTATTGCCCTTGATTGCCTGCATCAGCAGGTCGGAGTTGTGGTTGTCAGCCATCTGCGAGCGCAGCGACTGAATTTGACCTTGTATCTCGGCATCTTGCAGACCATTGCGGTTGTTGCCAAACCCGAAGCCATTGCCGCCAAACATGGCAAGGAAAATAAGATACAAGAACGGATTGTTAAGCCATTGGTTTGCACCTCCAAGGCCACCATTCATCATGGCTGCCAAGGCCATCGGGTCATTCCCCTTGTTGTTAGCCATTGCCGCGTAAGCAAGCGCATCATTACCTCTGTCGCAACAGATTACTTTCTCTACATTGTCCATAATTATGAATGTATTAAGTCGGTCGGGGAATATCCCCCGATAGCGCAAAGGTGGTGACAAGTTGCTTGTGAGTTGCTTGTGAGTTTTGTTTGTTGCTTGTTAGTTGTTTGTGTCTTTAATACATTTTTTTCGCTGCTTTATTTCGGCAATTATTATCATATTTGATAAATTCTTTGTATCTTTGCACCATAAAACATACAACATGGAGATATTATTTACCGATGAGGAAATAGAAGATGCTGTACTATATTCCAACTTTCATGGGAAATATAAAAAGTATAAGAGTGCTGGGAAACTAAAGAAAGATTTGCAGAAGGTCTTTAATGCTTTAAGAGCGGCTAAAGACACTGAAACCTTGAAAAGTATTCACACACTACATTACGAGAAAATGAAGTACGACAAATCTGGCTTTAGTAGTGTAAGAATTGGTTACAGTAGCAAATACAGACTAATCTTTACAGAAAACGAGTTAGGTATAACAATAGAACTAATCGAAATAAGCGAACATTATGGCGACAAATAACATTACTCCGTTTGAAGCAACACATCCAGTTGAATTAGTAAAGGATGAGTTGAAAGCGCGTGGAATGAGTAAAAAGGAACTCGCCACGCGCATGAACATTCAGCAGGCCAATCTTAGCAGATTGCTTAGAGGTGGCACGTCTATATCTGTTGACATAGCAAGAAAACTTGAACAAGCTCTTGGTATTCCAGCAGATTATTGGCTAAGCTTGCAGTTGCAATATGACAAAGATTGTGCTGCAATAGCACAAAGAGAGGAAGAAGAACGTTCTGCAATAACAGTTGAAACAAGCCTGCACAACGTATTAAATCTTCCTTATCTGTATTCGCAACTAAGCATTCGTGCGTCTATTTTCGTACAAGACAAATTGGATATGCTTAGGAAAGCCTTTCACGTAGAGCCAATACAGATTCCTGCTCTTATTCCTAATGGTGCTTTTAAGAAAAGCGAAAAACTCACGACAGACGAAAAGAACTTAAATACGTGGTTGTTACTCGCATACGTATCAGCTAACAATAATGCTCCTCAAAGCCATTATAAAGAAGGAAATGCAGATAAAGCAGCTGGTTATATCTCATCTGAGATGAATAAAGGCACATTAACCCAAACAAAGATGCAGTCTATCCTTAGCGACTTGGGTATCTCATATTCGGTTGTCAAAAAGATAGAACGTGTTCCTGTTGATGCTTTCTCATTTTGGAAAAACGAATATCCATCTATCGTGACAACAAACAGATACAATGATATGAGCCGCCTTGTCTTTAATGTATTGCACGAACTTGGGCACATATCATTACATTTAAGGAAAGGAGAGCATTCAGGGTTTATATCTTCTGATGTCAATAAAAATACAGACTTAGAGAGCGAAGCGAATAAATTTGCTGCTGATGCTTTGATACCGCCTAATATATGGAAAGAAATCAGCAGAAGCGAAATGCCACGAGGCTTTGCTTCCATCGTCCCTCATCTTAAAAAGATGGCGAAAGAAAAATCCTTGTCAGAAGATGTGGTGATATGGAGATATAAGCATGACACTGGTTGCTACAATCTTAAGGGAACAAAAGCTTTACCTATTAGGTAACCGAACCAATCAAGAAGCTAAAGGCCACCCCATTCAGGTGGCCTTTATTCATTCATAATCATTTCACATCTTCTGGTCCTTTATATCCTCTCTTAATATTCTCTTCGAGTAATGTTTGGTAAAGGTCAAACGTACTACCATCGCGTTTAAGCCAATCATGCAAAATTTGGATAAATTCCTGCATTGCAGGTAGAAATGCTTGCCTACTGTCAGCACCACGTATGCCGTCACGCCCTTTCCTGTGTCCTGTAAGAAATGTATTTTTCTCTTCGCGTAACATAGCATTTCCTTCCTTGTATTCATCACCTTTTGGCAACTTCTCGCGGAGTGTTTTCTCTATGACTTTATAATATAATTCATATTTCTCATCTGGATTGTCAGTCGGCAACTCAATCAGTTTCTGTAATTCATCTTTAAGGACAACATTATCGTTATCCTTATCAATGAACAAACCGTCAGTCTTTGCCTTGTCGGCATTAAACAACAGCTCCTCAACTTCTCTTGATTTTTTTTCTTCTGATAGAACTTTGGTCTTATTTGTCATATATTCAATTTTTGTTTATACGTTTCAGCCACTTCTCTTATCGTTTCGACCTCGAACGGATTTGTATTTACTCTTTCCGTAGCTTTTTCCGACCTCGGTATTAGAGCACTGTATTCTGCCCAGTTGTTTGTATCATAAGCAATAAGCGCATAAATTAGCGAGGAATGGACGCCCCATTTCTGAGCATACTTTTTTATCATCAGAGGTGCGTGAACATAAGGCTTTATAAATTGCAATTTTGTTGGCGAAAGAATAAAGTCGCGAGCAAATTTATCTGCCGCATTTTCATCTGTCAGAAATAAATCACCTTCGTCAGAACTCAAATGCACTTTGTTGAGCACAATGTCATCAAAATCAAACAAAACATGGTATAGCTCATGGAATAGAGAAAACCATAATGTCGGATAGCGTTTGTTCAAGTCTGATATAACAATACATGGCTTTCCATTATACTCCATTGTTGCGCCACGTACTTGCATTTTGGGTAATGATGGTTGGTAAATCATCGTCACACCAACAGAATAAAGGGCACGAGCCACGTGATACAGCCCTGTTTCTACGTCTTGCGAACAAGGACGAATCTTCGGCATTATATCCATAAGCCTATCCCTGTCGTACATATTAGGGTTGTCAATATTCTTAAATTGAGCGTAAGCAGAAATTGTCCAGAAGTCACGCATCTTTTGGTCGTAACTCCTTCTTGTCATACTGTATGCTTTCGTCAGAGCTGAAACGATATCTGCATATTCCTTGATTTGCTTGAAGCCAAAGAAATCGTTTATCCTTTGCACATAATTATTATCAGTAAAGAACCCTATCTTATTAAGTGTGTCTATGCTGAAATATTCGCAAAGGACTGCCGTATCACGTACATGGCAAATTTCACTAACATCTTTTGACTGAAGCGTATCAGCATTTGCGTTAAGGAAATCGTTCATCGAAACGCCGATAAATATAGCAACCTTCAATGTATTCAGAACGCTTGCACCAGTATAATTGCCCTTTATTATTTTATCAAGGGTCGCAACGTCCATGTCAAGCATCTTCGCTATTTTGGTTTTGCTTAGCCCGACCCTTTCTTGCTTACGAAGGAACAACTCCTCTATTGACAGGCAGGATATGTCATCTGTTGCTTCAACAGGTGGCACAAACACCCCCTTCATATACTCTTTGTATAAATCGCTCATAGCCTATTATTTTCTGCAAAAATACAAATATCCATGCGATATAGCAATATTATCACCGATTATTTTCCGCTATTGGCAAGGAAGCGGATTTCCTCACCTCCTCCCTCATCACCCGTGCAGCCAGTCCCTTTAGCCTGTACCTCGCACTATTCTTAAGCGAATTAACCCTCTGCTGACTCATGCCGCTAAGGAATGCAATATCCCCCTCGCTCATACCAAGCTCAATCAGCACGTCAACAAGCACCACACGCGCAACCACACACCGCTCCGAGCGACAATTAGCAAGCGCATCAAAGTCAAGGCCGCTGGCTTGCATCACGGCTTCAACTGCACTGTCAAAAATCTGTTGTAATTGTTCCATTGTTCATAAGTAATTTCGTTGTAAATAAATAAGCACAAAGGCAAGCACGGAACACATCACCATGCGCCCATGCTTGCCCAACAAACAACCCAACAAAATCACTTATACTTACTATATATACTGTAATATAACAACACGCATATTACTAATATAAACAGACCGCCAACGGCCCGAACCCTCCACCTTGCAGGGGGCTTCTCAACCTTTGTAACAGCATCACGCACCGTAGCCTTGTGGCTTGTGCTGTTCGTGCGGTGTGTGCGGCATGACACATGACTGCTCGCACTAAGAGCGTCCTTGTTGTGATAAACGCTTCTGTCGCGATACACATACTTCGTAAGCACCTTGCCAGCCGTGTCCACTACCACATAGGTAGTCATGCGGTCGGCCACGCTGTCCACTGTTTCCAAATTGGAAACTGTCACAATCGTATCGCGCACCATCACACTGTCGGTCTTATACACTATCAGCGTGTCGTGCGTGCGCTCCATGCTCTGCACCACCTTTCGCGCGCAACTGCTGTGCAAGACGACTGCACAGATAATCACGATAAAAAAACCACTAACTCTACGCATATTTTTGGTTATATTTGTTACCTTTGCAGTGACCATAAAAAAAGTATTATTAGAACACTTAACTGCCGCACGGGGAAACTTGTGTGGCAGTTTCGTATTATACGAACTTGCCATACGCGAAATGGTTCACCCTATTTAGCCAGCCATTCAAATTCACCTTCTGGCTCGGATTTTTGGCAACAATAGCCTTATAAAAAGCTATCCTGTCCTGCTTCAACGCGCCAAACAACGGCAGCGGACTACGCGTATTTACCGCCTGCAAGGTCTGCTTGCCCATGATGCCATCGGCAGTCGTTTTAACAATCCGCTGCAAGTGCGTCACGGCCTTCTTGACTCCGCTGTTATAGGCCCAGTCCACAAGAATAAAGGCCACACTCTTGTCCTGTATGTAGTCAGCCTTGCACTTGTCCCAGTAGAATTTCTTAAAAATGTACTCCCACTCCGCATCAGTAATGCGTTTCAAGTCCTCAATCGTCTTGCTCTGCCCATACACACTGCGGTAGGTGGCCAATGTCACGCCCTTGTTAGTCGGCCCTCCCTTGTCAGCCTTCCTGTTGCAATAGCCGCCCTCGCGCTCCAGCACAAATGCCGCTAATTCTTTCCAATTTTCCATACGTCATAATTTATTTTTCCTATCTTTGTAGGTGTTAATATTTTTGTTTTGACATGGTTATGTTGAGGGGTTGGTGCGTTGTGAAACGCGCCAATTTTTATTTCAATTCTTGTTCAATCACATCTCCTATGTCAGCATCTTTCTTCTTGATGTAAGCCACGAACAACCGCTTAATAGAGAAACGCTTCTTGATGCCGTGAATGTCGCACACATGACCATAAATGCTGTCGAACTCTATCAGCAATGCTACCGCACCGCCTATTGCTCCGCCTATCACGCTGTTGCCTATGCCGAATGGCTCTAAAATGCCTTTAGAGAGTAGTAGCCCGAAGATGATAAAGTTGATGTATTCAAGGAACTTCACAATCGTTCTGCGCAATGCGCGCGAGAGTCTGAAATCTTCCTTACGCACCTTTACACTCGCTGTAAGGCCGCTCCAAAAGTCGGTAAAGACAAGTACGATAATAAAAAGCACGAGCCACCTCAGGTCGAACAACACTTGCAGCAATTCTTCGTAAAAAGTGCCTGCAAGCATCGCTCCGCTTGTCACCAGTACAGGACTTCCTCCGCTTGTGCTTACCGTTCTCAGCATTCACCCTCCTTTCTCCTTATATAGGCTTCTATCTCTCTCGCCAATTCAACTATCTCGTCTGACTTTATATCGTTGCGCGAAGCCGCTATCTTTACGCACTCAATCCTAATTTCTTGCAGTCTGTTCATTATAGTCCGAGTTTTGCTTTTATCTTATTCAACAGTTCTTTGTCCGCTGCCGTCATTACACCAGCTTTTGCAGTTGTGGCAGCCGAAATGCTTAATTCTTTCGTGCCGCCAGTCGTGAAAATCGGGGTGATTATCTTTACCTCGGTGGCGGTGGAGTTCTGCTCACGCAGTTCAAAAGCGTCAAGGCGTGAATATATGTCGTAGCGCAACAGCCCATTGCCGCCAGTCCAGGCATTTGGCAGCATAACCTGGCTGTAATTCTCCTCTGTCGTGTCATTGTTCGCACCCCAATGCTTGAATCGCAAAAACTGATTGCGGTCGTTGTGCTGATAAATCCAAAATTTAGAGGTTACGAGTGTCTTTGTGTCTTGGTCCGAACCAGCGGAGTAAATGTAACTTGTCTTTGTGCCTGACGCGCCAGTCTGTGCAGTTGGTGGATTGAGTGGCATACTCCATTTGCCCCATTTGTTATTCTGATAATAGCGCACTGCGGTAGTGTAGTTTCCCGTGCCGTTGATTGATGCAAGAGCTGTGCTGTCAGTGTTCAATGTGATTGAACCCGTTATAGTCTGCATGACCACCTTCTTATCAACATTAAGCACCGACATAGTCACCGTGAGTGGAATGCCAAAACACTTGATATAATGCGTGCCTTGCTCCGTACTCGCTCCCATGCCGTTGAGCTTGGTATTGAGCGCATCAAGCGTGGTAAGATTGTCTGTCACTGGGTGCAGATAGCCGCCAAGCCCACTTAGCAAAGTCTTGTCAGTAGCTGTCATCACACCTGCTTTAGCTGTTGTGGCTTTAGTGAGTACAAGTTGCTTGTTTCCACTATCAGCAAAATTGGTGTAGTTAACAATCACCTTGTCCGTAGTACTCTGACCTTCTTCAAGATTATTGTTTAGAACGCGAGCAAACACATACTTATCCATCAGTCCGTCTTGGTTACGGTTTACCAAATGGCATAACAATACCTGGCTGTAGTCGGTTTTTTCGGTGTCGTTGGCTGCGCCCCAGTGCTTGAACCGTAAGAACAAGTTGCGGTCGGAGTGTGTATAAGTCCAAATCTTGCTACTCAACACAGTGAGAGGATTATCACTATCACCTTTCGAGTACACGTAATTCGTTGACTTGCCCGAAGCTCCGCTCTGCTTAGTTGGTGGCGTAAGAGGTGTGCTCCACGCGCCCCACTTGCCGCCTTGATAGTAACGCACCGCAATAGCCAAGTTGCCAACTGTGTTGATTGACGCAATGCTCGTCTTTGCCGAGTTGAACGTGATGCTGCCTTGTATCGTCTGCATGAACACACTGTCACCCACATTCAGGTTCGCGAATGTCACGAACAGCGGAATACCAAAACACTTCATGCGGTGCAAACCTTGTGCAGTTTCCGCACCAAATGCGTCAAGTTCTTGGTTCAGCGCATCAATGGTCGTCACATTATCGTGCGCGATGAGCCACTCTGCGGTATTGGCCAATGTTTTGCGCTCTGCGGCATTGACAAGTCCGTTCCTTATCGTTGAATAGGGTATGTATTTATTCTCCCCGTTATCGTTTATCACGACCATCTCGCTGCCCGTCAAGTTCGTGTCCTGCGGTAGCGATTTTAGTACGTCTTTTAATTTTACTGTTGCCATATCGTTTAGGGTTTTAATATTCCACCGCCAGGGTTAGGCGTTAGTGGCACTTTTGTCCATGTCAGCTTTCCAATATTCGTGTTATCCTTAATGGTAAATGAAGGCTTATCTATACTGTCGCTGCCAAGGTCGCTGCTCGCGCTCCCATTTTCAGCGAGCCAAAAAAAGCTGCCATCGCTGCCGATTGAACCTGTCAGAACCACAGCCTTTCCTCCTCCGAGTTTGTATGTCTGTTGTAGTATATCATTCCCATACACCTTTATATTCGAACCAATGCCACGAACAGATATTTGGTTTGTATTCAGACTTCCCAATCTGTTTATCAAGTAAAACTTGTAGCCAAGGAATGCCAAACTCTCTGCATAGTCGCTTGGTTTATTGCCATTCGGAGGAAGATAAATGGTAGGGTTGCTATTCGGAATATACGAGATTAAGAGTATCGGATTGATATTGTAAAAATCAGGCTTCCACCTATTGCCCTTATTGTCCTCATCCTTCGCGATAAAGACTTTCTTCCATTCATTTTCATTCGTTACTTGTGTTAGCCCTTTCAGATACGAACCCACAAGCAGTCCGTTTACTTGCCCACTCTCGCAGAGAATATTCCCACGAAACCAATACTTCTCGTTCTTCGGGTCAATTATCACGCGGCATTCGTCTTTATATACGCCATACAGCCCAACTACATTCGTGTCCTTGCCGCCAAAGTCGAAGCCCTCACCACTCATGGCGATGCCCGTAAACTTTCCGTCAGCGTCTTTCGTGCCGAATGCGGCATTTTTCGCGGCCACATAATCCGCACCAAGTTCGGTGGTCTGTCCGTCCCACTGACGCACCCATGACACCTTGTCTATCGCAATATCTGCAATGTCGTTATCGCTCCTCGTCCATGCACTTGCAGCCTTGCCAACTTCAATTTTCGGCTCTGTAACGTAAGCACACGGAACAAACGGAAAGTTTTGCGGAACTTGCTTTGAGATAACACGGAACAGGCAAAGGCAAGTATCTGGCAATTTGGCTGCCGTCTTGAATGTGACAATGTGGCGCACCCATGCTCGTGTTGGCTGGAATTTAACAGCACCATCTTTGGGGGTGTCTTGTTCCTTTCCGTCCACAATCATTTTTTCTGTGGTATCAACCATAGTAAGGCCATCGGTGGCCCATGTCCATAGGTAGGTGTATACTGGATTTGCAACTCCACGACCATTCAGATAAAAAGAAAGCGTGTACCAAGTTGATGGCGCGATTTTGCTCTTGACATTTTGCTGAAAAAAATCAACATACGAGTCAGGAGTCGGCAAATCTCCATTTATTTTGAATGCAGTTTCAATCTGCACCGCCCCATGTCCGTTCAAGCCATCGGCCCTCGTACCTTTCAAAGCAAAATACTTGTCTGGATTTGGCACATTGTCAAACGTTTCTTGCTTAAACTCGGTATAGTCAAGCAAGTTGGGACGCATATCCTGCCCGTCCGCACCATCTTTTCCAGGCTCACCATCTTTCCCGGGCGTGCCGTCTTTGGCCATATAGCTCACGCTGTAAGAATACGTGTCATCGGGCCATTTCGTGCGCGTCCACAGGTATTTGCCCACTTCCGATGGCGGCACGCTGTTTAACCATGTCCCCGTTGGCGCATTAACTCCGCTGCTGCCTATCTGATAGGTCACATTGCTCTTACTGTTCGCGCCCCACTTTATAACCACATCACTGCCTATCGTCACAACACCTGTCGCAGGGTCGTACTTTATAGCTCCTTGCCCAAGGCTAAAACTGCCGTTCTCGTTAAAATGGTAATTATATTCTCCGCTCTTGCTATTAAGTGATATTATTGTACCATTCTGCAAATACAAACCAAATCCACCACCATTAGGCATACGGCCTAAACTTGCAACTATCTTGCCCGAAAACGACTTGGAGTTTACGCCATTAAGCAAGTCAATAGTCGGCACGCCGTTTCCGGTAGCATGTAGGTATATCGCATTCTGTCGGCTCGTGACGGTCGTATTTCCATACTGCACAATCTCGTCACCAGCGGCAGGCAAGTTCATCGGCACATCGTTGCTCTCCACAAATTCAGATTCTTCTTCCTGCTTGATTTCGCCCACAAACTCGCTTGCCATGACGGTAAACCAACCCTCCTTCATGTTTGCGCTCTCAATCTTAACCCAATAGCCCTTTATGCCTTTGGTCACGCCGTCAGAACCTACCTCCACGCGCTGGCAGCGTATAAGGTCGTTCTTCACAAAGCCGCCATATCCGTGAGTGGCTTCGCCTTCAAGCTTAATGAGGTAATATTGGTTCCCGTGTTCATCGGTACGCAGACTCACTTCCTTCACCTTGCCGCACGCCTGGCTGATGCCGAGTGAGCCGCATATCGCACGAACTTGGTCTATTATCAGCTCATGCGCAATAAAGGCTTTTCGCACCTTTACATTGTCTATTTCAAGCGTATATTCGGGGCTTTCTTCCGAGCCGCTGTTGAATATCTTCCACCCATGGCCCATGAAGTCCGAAGCAAAGTATTCTTGCATCTCGCACACCACCTTGCCGAAAGCGTTAAGCACCTTATTTCCTGTGCTTCTCGCGCTCCCTACAAACCCGTTAAACCATGTGCTAAGTAATCTTGCCATATCTATTCAAAATATTCTATTATACCATCTGCGGCAGTGTCATTTCCGCTGTAACCGCTTGCGAACATTGCACCAGCCTCGAATGTTATCAGCCCTTGTGCGTTGTCATCATCGCGGCTGTGCAGAAAGGTGTTCTTCATACGGAGAGCAGAATACACGTTATCATCTGTTTCTTTCGTTGTGTCGTTTGTCTTGATGATATAGACTGATGCTCCGCCTGATGTGCCTTCGCTTACGAGTGTGCTGCCGCCAATATTAAGGCTCACTTCGTTATTTATCTGTTTCTCCAAGTCCTTGAACTTGGAATAGGTGGCCTTTTCTCCGATGATGTATGTAGGGCTATCATAAGGTATGTCCATCTTCTTTTCGTAGCCCATAACGCGGCTTTCGCGCTTTCCGCTGCGGAATAGTGCAGCGTTATACATTGTCACTCGTCTGCCGAGGTCGAAGTCCCATGCGTTTTTCGCGTCAAGGTCGCTGCCGCTATAATCTTGCACTATCTCATTGCCGTAATCGTCAACGAGTGTGTTGCCGCTATCATCGGTAATGTTTGTTTTCTCCCTCACACCATACGCTATATCCGAGAACAAGGTACATTCGTAGGTATTCGGGTCAATCATCATTTTCTTGATTTGCTTCTTAGTTTCCTCTGCAAGTTCTTCGCGAGCATTTTTTATTAGTCCAAGGTCTGCAATTCGCGAGCTGTCCCAACCAGTCAGGATAAATTCGTTTCCCTCCTTTGGGTGCATTGACTTGTTCGGGAGGTAAAGACCGCCATCGAACTGTTTTCTCAGAATGCGAAAAAATTGATGGTCAATGGTTGGTTCTGTGGGCGTTTCGGAGCTGTTGAACTGCACATCAAAGGTCAGTCCTGCGAGTGGGCCAGACTGGAAGATGACTTGCATATTGTTGCCTGTTGGGAGCTGCCATTTAATATCAAAGACAAACGAGTTCGTCTTGATGTAATATTCGGTGTATTTCTCGCCTGTTGGCTGCTTGTTCTCGTCCACCACATTTTGCAATTTGTCGCGCACTTCTGTTATTTTTGATTTAGTGCGAGGGTAGATGTCATCGAATACAAGCACTTTTTCAACAATCTCTCCGTCCTTGGCCTCTTGTGTGTCTATATATCCAGGCGATGGCAGTGTTAGTCGCGTATCTGCGAGAGCCTTGATTACTTCTGCGTCTTGCTTGTTTGCAGGAAAGAAGTGTGTCGGGAGTTTCGCTGTTACAAGGTTGTCAAGTTTGAATTTCTCTCCTCCTTTTAGCGTGATTGCGCTCTTTGCTATCTTGAACATACTCGTATGTACGTCAAGCGATGGTTCGATGTATTGTGTGGTGTTGTACCATATAGCTTTTGCTTCCTTGTTTGCTTCTGTGAATGTTATCTTGCATTCCGCTTGCGTGTATGAATCGTCTTTCGTTGTAGCAAAGCCAAGGCTCGCTTTTTCATCTGATATGGACAACTTCCCTTCTACCCCACGGGCTGAAAGTTCTAAAACTAAAAGATATTCAATCGTAACAGAAGTTTCTTCGGTTAATTTTACAGACGGGATACAGAACTGATACAAGTTGTATTGCTGACCTGAGCCTGAGCCATATTCGTTCAAGTTGAGTGAATACTCCTTATACGCCAAGACACGTTCATATTCTTTTCCGCCAATTTTAACAGCACTACCCTTTCCGCTGTCAACACAACGAACAATCGCGTATATTCGCCCACTTATATACCATTGACTATCTATTGGTCCGACTGTACTCCATGATAGAAGCAACCCGATTCCAGATTTCTGTTCTTCATGAGACCCTTCTCTTAACTTAACAGCGTTCTTCGCTGTAATACTGATGTACTCCGTTTTAGCACCACTGGCAGCACCTACCAAGTATTTATCAGAATAATAAAATGTTTTCTTATCGATTGATATTGTGCCAAAATCATTCACAGCTGGCTTCTCTACCTTTATCTGTGAGACCTTGTCAAAATACTCGGAGTAGAAAGGATATTCGGAGCTGAAATACCAGCTGTCTGTTGTTTCTTTCAGCCCCGTGACGGTAAGCTCTACATTACCTTTATCCCAGTTTGCAGGCAGATTGTTTGAAGAGCCAAAGGCATACACACGCGTTGCGTAGTCTGTTTCGCTCTTAGACCCGTCCATGCTTTCGACATTCTTGCCAAGGATAAAGTCCACATTCGTTCCCTCTGCGTCCTGACATTTGCCGAAGTGTATCACGTTTTCTATTACCCACCATTCAGTGTCCCAAGCCTCTGCTATCTGTGCCAGCGCATCAATGTAGTTGATTGACGAGTATGATTGCGTTTTGACCTTTTTCAAATCATCGTCATCTTTAGGCACGTTAAAATCGTATTCGTCCGTACCATTATAGCGCATGCCCTCCACACCGTTAAGGCAGCGCACAAGGGTTTTGACTTGTTCTTCGAGGTTGGCCGTGAGGTTGAATGACGCCTCCAGTGTGTTGTTGTACTTCGACTTGTACTTGTACATTCGGTTCTTCCACGCGAAGTAGTATGCTTCGAGTTTCAGCTCATACTTATAACCGCCCGTGTTGCTGTCGTATGTCGGTGATTGTATCTCTGTGACTTGATACACCTTGTCATGCCACGTGCAATACGAGCCAATGGGGAAGAATACGGGTTCTGCGAGGTTGAAATGCAGTTCCACGTAATCTTCCTTCATCAGCTCTTTGCGTTCGATACACCCAACGAAGATATTGGGCATCTCGTATATTAGCTCTCCCTTTGGGCTGTATATTGGTAATGTCATTCAGAGTGCAGTTTTATCGGTCTGTCGGGTTCGGTTCAAGGAACTTGATTTTAAGGGAACACAAATTACCTTTCATGTTCACGTGATAGGAAGAATAGCTGACAGGCACCAATTTGTAAGTATAATTATTCACAATAGGTATCGAAATCGTACAACCGTCACGGATATCATTTAGAAGTTCATTCTTGCGCTCATTCGTTTCAGCCCTTGTGCTTGCTATTATAACGAATGGCAATGTAACCTCACGTTCCTTTATTTTCCTATCCTTGATTATGCACCGCTTGCCATTTTCCAACCTTGACTCATTAGACACATAATCCTTATAGTCGGCAGGCGCATCTATCGCGTCAACAAACCCATTACCCATTTTAACGCGATAACTTTCAAATGCGTCTTTATTGTTTATAAGCAGTTCGGTCATATTGGCAAATTTCGTATTTATATGCTTATATGATATTGTATTTCAATTTTAATTTATTACTTATGCAGTTGTTGCAGGAAAGCGACACCGAGGCAAAGTGCCGCTTCCCTGTTATCATAGGTTTTCTATTTTCTTGCGTATTCTACTTACTTCATTCATGACCCCGGATATAGCCTTGCTTGACACTCCAGTATTCTTTCGTATTTCAACCAACTCCAAATATGAGTTTTCTTGAATATCACGCACAGTGCCAATAGAATACTCAATATTTTTCACACTGGATTGTATTACGTTTTGAATATCACGTATCTGATACAATGCTTCTGTCTGTGCCAATGCGCGGCCGCTAAGTTCCTCAATACTGCTCTCTGATGCTGCCGCAAAGCCTTTCGTCTGTGACCCGTCACTCGCTTCACCACCAAGCCCGACATTGTTCAGCGTGTCGTTTCGCTGATTTGTAAAGTTGTTTGCAGCCTCTTCCAACTCTTGCTTGAGCTGGCGTGCATGCTCTTCGGTCAGCGTTCCTCCATCGGCCTCTACTTGCTTCTGATAGCGTTCTGTATAATCCTTTGTCCACGCTTCGACTGCTTTACCCATAGTGTTGTCTATGAGGGCTTTGCGCATCTTGTCCTTTACAGAATTAACGAAATCGTCTGCACCGCTGTTCATATCTTCGAGAACTGACATGAAGTTTGAGTACATATCATCGAACTTTATGCCTGTAAACTTCTCTTTCATGTCCTCTTGGAAGTCTTGCGTAGCCTTCTTGCATTCAATTAACTTGTCCAAGTAGTCTTGCATTTCCACGGGGAGCTTCGCCCAGTATTCGCCATTGTCTGCGCCTTTGGCTGCTACAAGTTGGTCGTAGCTGAGGTTCGTTAGGTCAGACACGCTGTTAATCTGCACGCCTGCCGCTTGGCTCATTGCTTGCAAGCCCTTTGTTCCAAGGTCGCGGTCTATGCGGTAACCGTAGCTATGAGCACCTGTGTTACGTACTTGCAGATACTTTGTCGCAAGTGTTTGTAGCGACTTTTCTTCGGCCTTGTATAATGCTTCTACTTCTTTGATGGCTTTCTCTGCACCATCTCCGAAGCTCATTTCTATGTATTGTTTCTTTTTTTCTATAAGGTCACTCCATATACCCGACAGTTTCTCGTAATGTTCCCTTTCATTCTCATAGGCTTTAAGTGAGTCGCTTTTACCAAATATCATCTTAAACATTCCCGAAAATACGTCTGCAATTCCACTGAATACGCCAGTGATAGCGTGTACGTAATTTCCGATGTCAAGAAAAGACCCAATTTTCGTCAAGTCGAATCCATCAAACGCTGAACCTATCTCTCCAATCCCATCGAACATGGTTCCTAAACCTTCGGGCATTGTCACACCGAACTTCTCGAGCATATTAGATACGTCCTTGCCCATATTCGCCATTGCAGTGAAGCCGCTGCCGACTGACTTAATTGAGGATTGCGCTGTCTTCTGTGCTTCCGATAGGTCTTTCGTGGATTTTGCGGCCTTGTCAAGCATATCGCCAAAAGTTTTCAGCTCGCCAGTTACAGGGTCGTATACCTTTTCAGCGCGTATTTCGGCCTTTCCTTCTGTTGTTGAAGCATTTTGGTATCTTTTCCAAAGGCTGCCACCACCAACACGTTGAACTTGTGCCTGTGTTGTCTTTGCTGCTTGCGATTTCTCTTTTAGATTTCGTACAGAAGTAAATAATCCGCCTATAAGTGAGCCTTTCTTTGTCTGTTCATCGCGGACTTTATTTATTGCTTCGTTGATGGCCTTAATGCTTTCTATTGAGAGATTTTTATCGTTCTTGATTAGTGTTTCAAGCTGACTTTGTAGCTCTGCCAAGGCAGATTTGCTCAGACTGCTAAGGTCGCCAAAGACGTCCTCCCAATTCAGCTGCTTCTTTACCTCCTCAAATTCAAGGGCCTTATTAGCCGCATTAAAATCTTTAACCTTTAATTTGTATTGCGCTGAGTCTTGGTCAAGACCTGTCGTTTCATACAAGAACTTCTCCTCCAACGCCTTGCGTTTCTCCAAGAATGTTCCGTACTTCTCGTAATAGTCATTCCATGCGTCTTTGGATTGGGACACCCAGTCAAGTTGGGCTTGGGCGTTGTCGTGCAACTTATTAAGCTCTTCTTTCTCTGCTTGTGATGTCGCCTTAGATGCAAGCTTCTCCAATGCGGCAATATCAGCACGCAGCTTCTTTACCTTTTCGCTGCGGTCTTTATTGTCCTTATCATAAGTTTCTCTAAGCCCGTCTACTATCTCTTTTTGTGACTTCTGCAATGTCTTGCCTGCTAAAGCCAATGCACCGTTATATGCCTTTATTAAAGCACCATATTCGCTGCTACTCTCACCAGATGCTAATATCTCTTTCTTCAGTTGTTCGACGCTTTTCGCAACACTTCCTTTAGCCTTGTTCAATGCGTGCAAGCTCTTGGCCACATTCTCAATCTTGCTGTCCGCGTCTTTCACGGCCTTGTCGTACTTTAATTCTGCGTCACGCATTGACTTCTCCACGCCATCATCTGCCAGGTCGTTATTCTGCTGCTCGTTGTCTGCTGTCAAATCTGATACAGCATCTTTTATTGATGACTTATAATTATCTGTCGCTTCCTTAATTCTTCTTTTCCTTTCTTCTATTTTTCGTTGTGCGGCCTCTCTTTTTCTTTGCTCGGCTTGTCTCTTTCTCTCTGCCTTGGCTTCCTCTTTTTCTTTCTCTTCTTTTTCAGCTGCCGCTTTATCCTCTTCCGACTTCTTGTTTTCTGCCGCCTTTTGATATTGAGACAATCTTCTGGCAACTCTTTCTTCTGACATCACTTCTTTACCAACCCTCCGATACTGCGACTTCCCTGTCTTTTTTCTTGCTCCCTGCATTTCTTTCAACAGTGCAGCATAATAAGCGGCATTATTCTTATAATCATCTGATGAAAGTCCCAAGTTTTTCATCCACTTAGGCACTTGCGCATCATCAACATTGATATGAAAGTTTATGTCATTTTCTTGGTAATTTTGCAAGAAGTCTCGTATCGTTGAACCTAATTGCTCAACAGACATTTTGTTATAGCGGAGTTTGAGGGAGTTGAAGTCCAAATCTTCACTTGTATCGCCCACAGCCTTGTTAAAATCCTGTTCCTTGGTCTCCACAGAAATCAAACTGTCCTCCGTATCTCTCAACGAATTAACGAAGGCGAATCCTAAATCTTTCGCTGCGATGCCTGTTTTTTTCGATACTTCATTTAAAACCTTTAGGCGTTCAATGTTCTGCTGTGTATATCTAAAACTTTGATTACCTATCCTAATAAATCTGTCATTTGGATTTGTTTCCGCACCCAAATCTTTGAATAGACTTGCGTATTCCTTTCTTATTCTCTTTTCATCTTCTTTCGTTGACGCATTTTTTATTTTAGGCACAGATTTCTTAACTTCTTCAATAATAGAGATTGAAAGACCCTGGGCCATACCCTCTGAGATTTTCTTTCCTGCATTCTTTCCTATCGTGGCAACCGCACCATTTAATCTACTTGTAATATCTTTTTGCGCTGAATCATACGTTTCGTTTCTGTCTTCTTGGAACTTCTTGTACTGTTCTGCCTTAGCCCTTTCTGACGCCTCTTCCCGAATAAGCCCTATTAGTATGCCCTTCTTCTCAATGAGCTGTTGTGTTATATTTGCCTCATCGTTCAAAAGTCCCTTACTCGTGTCTATATGAATACCATATTCCTCATATTTATCAACAAGTTCCTTCAGCGTTTCTTGATGTACCTTTGTGGTCTTATCTGTATTTTCAAGAGTTGTGAAAAGTCTTTCCGCATCGCCAGTAGCATCATTAACGGACTTGTTGTAATTAGACAACGCACTGTTAGCATCATTTGTAGTTGTATAAAAGTCATATAAAGCTACACCAGCAGCTGCGACAAGTGATATTATAGTTCCCCAGCCGCTTGCTTTCATTGCTGTATTAAGGCCGATTGTAGCTCCCGTTGCAACTTTCATCGCTGTGGACATGGCAGTTATGGCTTGTCCTGCCAAATATGCGCCTGTCTTGATGCCAGCAAAAGTCACGACAATCTTCGCGGCCTCCGCAAAATCCTTTAGATGCTTTGTCAACGTGACTATCAAATTCGTGACATTGTGAATTGTCCCATCGTTGGCCTTGCCTAACTCCAGGAAAAAGCCAGCCACGTTTTTCTTCATCACAGCGAATTGATATGACAATGTACCGCTCATCTTGTCATTCATCTTATAGAACATTCCGCCCTTTTCTGTCGCTGAGATAAATGAGTTTGTGATTTCACTTACAGGGATAGTGCCTTTCTTGACCTTTTTCATAAGGTCTGACATACTTTCTCCCGTTTTCCTTGATATGGATATGAGAGGATTGAACCCTGCCGTTATCATGGAGCGAATTGTGCGTGTATTCACTTGACCCATTGCGGCCATCATCTGCAAGGAACTCGCCAGTCTGTTGAATTTCTGCTCGCTGCCCATGGAAACTTCATTCATAGCTTCCAAAAGCTTAGGTATGCGCGATGCGCTTTCTCCAAACGCCACGAATTGCTGCGCCACCCCAGTAAGGCTGCCAAGCCCTATTGCCGAGTGAGAAGAAACGTCCTTTATGCTTGAAAATAACTGGTCGGCAGCCGATTTGCTTTGCATGATGCCATATAAAGATGTCTTCATCTGCTCCATGCGCGCATTAACTTCTATCATCTGCGTTATGAATGCCTTTAGACCAGCAGCGACGCCAATCGTCCCAAGGAATTGCTTCCATGTCCCGGCAAGGTCTTGGACTGCCTTTTTTTGTTTCTTTGCTTCTTCTGATGATAGCTGTGTCTGTTTCCGCACCTCCTGCTGAGATTGTGCAGCTTTTTGGTCTGATGCCACAATTCCATCGTTTACCGCTTTGCGGACTTGCATCATTTGCTCATAATCAGCACGGACGCTATGCAGTGTGTTCTGCATAGTGGTGAGTGCAGTTTCTTCGCCTTTGAGAGACTGCTGCGCTGTTTCCAACTGCGATTGTATAGATGCCTTGTTGCTATCTGTTGCTTCGCTATATGCTTGTTGCAATCTCTGCACCTCCGCACGATGGCTCTCCACAACCTCGGTTTGAGTCTTAATGCTCTCGCCAAGGTCTGATATGGTCTTTGAAGCAGCTGCACTTGCATTGTCAAACGCTTTCGTGTTTATCTGCATCTTTGCCAATGACGCATACGATTGGTCTATTGATTGCGAGCATGAGCGCATCTCTGCCTCCAATTTAGCCACCGCACCAGACTGGGCCTCAGCATCAAGGCTTGATATGGCATCACGCAGTTGCAGTATCCTTGCGCTCTGATTTGAAATATTAGCGAACTCCTCATTATATTGCTTCAAGGAATCTCTCGCGACAACACACTTTGAATGTATCTCTTCAAAACTTTGTCTGATGCCATCTCCCATTTTAGTGTTCCCTATTGTGGAAATGGCATCGCCCATCTTCTGTGAAACATTACTTACAGTGCTATCAGCTGCACTGAATGCAATAGAAAGTTCGTTTGCCTTGACTTTCATCATGTCAAGTTTGGCGATTTCTTTTGTCAAGACATCTTCACGCCCTGTCTTTTCGTCCCACAACTTCAATTTCTCCGTTCCACTTGCTGCCAGCCATTGCTGATTGAGCATGGCAACCTGCTGTTTCAGATTTTCAACATAAGCAGTTTGGTCTGCAATCACTGAAGATAATTGTGCCTGCTTTTGGGCTACCTCCTCCGATATATTAGCATGGTTTATTTCGACTATATTCCAATCCGACAATCTGCTGCCGCATTCTGCGATGCCTTCGGAGTATTTGTTAAGTTCATTATTGTAAGATGCAAGTTTCTGCGGGTCAGTTGTCGAACTTATTTGTTGCCCTATGCCCTCCATCTTGCTTGAAAAATTACTGATGGAGTTAATAGCCCCAGACATTCTTGACGCACTGTCGTTCAGTCCTTCTATCTGATTCCTTACAACATCAACAGACCCCCAAAAATCGCTCAACTTTGTCTTTTGCTCGTCTGCCGCCAAGCCTATTGCTCTAATCGCATCAGACGCATTTCCACTAAGCGATTGTAAATCTGACGATGATGAGGCATTTATAGATTTTGTAGCGTCTATGATTTTGGCAGACAACGAACTAATCCCATTGCTGACGTTGTCTATATCTTTCTGTATAGACTGCATCAATAACGGAGCTACATTTTCTGTAGCCAGCTTCTTGCAAACACTGTCGTACTCATTTTTGAACTGCTCCAGCTTGCCCTGCATTTTGACAAGCTGGTCGTAATTTGCTAATATTTCAAATGAAAGTTCCATAAATAATCTTTATTCCTTTATCAGATTTATATCCATTCTTGAGATGTAATCGTCCTCGTCTTCCACTTCGACTTTTGCATCATCACCTGCCCAATGCGCCTTATCTTTCTGCATTAGTAGAATCAGCTCGTAAGGGATTTCATTAACAGCCTCATTGTAAGAGAGTCCAAGTCCTCCTTCGCCCTTGTATATGAATGAGGCTATTTGCCCGGCTATTGTATATGATGGTATCATTTCGTTCTTGCTGCCACCTCCGCGTATTTCTTTGCTGAGGCGGCAACTTGAAAAACCTCTTGCATACTGGTCATTTCAAAGAAAGCATATAATGCGGCGGATAACTCCTCGATAGAACCATTCTCAAGCATAGACGCAACATCATACGCTTTCGCCTCGTAATCCTCCTTGTCGCCAACAAACAGATAAGCCAAGCCTTTTGTTATATGCTCCATGTTGCGCGGTATGCTTAGAAATTGTTCAGTAAATCCTTTTTCAAAGTCTATATCGGTCATCGCAAACTCACTTATAGCCCTGCACATTATTTTAATAGTCGGGCTTCTCATCGTATAAGCCTTTCCACCGATAACAAAGGTCTTAAACCTCTTCCCAGATACCAATTTGGCAACTAATATTGCAGCTTTGTTGTCCATATAGAAATATAAAAAGGCTCGCAACTATGAACTACGAGCCTTTGTTTGATTTTATTATTACGATATCACTTCACGGATTTCTGCTCTGTCTCATCGGGAGCATTCAAAGGCGTGATGCCAGTCAATATGGTAGCTGCTGATGTAGCATCAACCCAATATTCTGCTGCAACACCTGATGTTGCATTCTCTTGGGCTGTAGCCTTGACACCGAGACCGAGGTTTTTCTCCTTAGTATCTACCTTTGCGATGATTAGCGCATTCGTGAACACAATGAGATGCCCCGTTTTTGTTTGCGCAATTATGCCCTTGTTTACGAGGTCATTCGCAGAAGCAGACTGCCAGCCATCAAAATCTGTTTTGCCAGTTTCCGCTTGGCCAGATGGTTTTTTTAACTCCAAGCCTCCTTGCAGGTCTGCCTTCTGGGCATAATCATAAACGCCCATTGTGAAATTGATGATATGGTTACCATCGGAAGTCTTATCCGTGAAGTAAGTTAGACCAGTCAACTCATTATTATAATCTGTAGTTTCAGGGTCATCTTGTTCATAGCCCCACGTTCCTTCATGGGAGTTCTTTACTCTTGTATACGTTCCGCTTGGACCAATCAATTTTTTTAGTTTATCTATGGTAGGAACCTCTGCTATTACAGGCCCATACCAAATGTTCTTTATTCCAATATACGGTTTTGCCATTTCTTTTATTGTTTAACGTTTAGTACTTCAAAAGACAATTTCAAATTAACATAATGACATCTCATCTGCCTATCTTCTTCTATCCCGTTCTTTTGCAATGAAATCACGTAGTTATCTCCTTTATAATCTCCGACTATGCCATCCTTGAACATTTTAAGGGCCTCGTTCTCGTAATAAGAAAGCCTTGTGAGATCTGCTACATTAGGTGTAGGGTCTGGAACGCAGATGCTTATAGTTACAATACACGTCGCCCATATTTTGCCATACCCCTCGCCGCTTGTTACAATGATAATTCTTTCATCTGTTATTTCTCCCTTTGGAATGTCTTCCTTATAATGGACTGGCAGCCCCAATGGGGAAAGAATACCATACATAATCCTACGTATGTCCGCAGTAGTAATGCTCATTTGGATAACTCGTTCTTGGCGTAGATTACAGCATCTGCTATAACATTGCCGCACCGAGCCTCAACTTGTGAAGCGTAAGGTGCATCATTGTATATCGTCAGTCCGTTTCCGTCCGCCTTATAGTGATTTGACTGCCTCAATCTCCCTGTAACATCATGATATGCGGTTGAGGCTTTGGCTATTTGCACCGCCTCATCACCGACACGAGCCAATTCAGAAGCGACCTGCATCTTGAAATCTGCAACACTTCGTTCAATAGTCTCCTCTAAATCCATAACTCTACATAATTATAGAAGTTCGTTTCTTTCTTTACCTTGACTTGGCCGATACAATCCCTGCCTTCAACCTTTACAATATCACCTCTATCGACGTTACACTTGTCTGCGACTATATGGTAGGAAGCCCTAAGGACATTACCTCGTTCGTCAGCGACTTCTGTCGTATTATCATCATCGCACCTGCAAGGGCCAAGATACTCCCATTCTTCGTTTGATGTCTCTACAAAGAACCCGTCTGAGTCCCTCACTATAGATGATATTTTCTTGTAAAGTTTGTGCTTGGCGTAATACATACTACCACATATCAGATTTATTGGTGATTGTACTCATTCCAGACATAGTGACTATATCTGTATCAGGAGTCACTCCGTATTTCTTGCAGAGCCACAAATAATACTTGCCAATATTGTCAAAGTTCCACGATATGGAGAATCCGCTTTCGCGCACATTGGAAACGCGCGGAGAAAGTATGCGCTCTCCTATCATTTCACATAGGGCCGCGCCTACCTCTTTCGCATTTTCAGAAGAATATTCAGCATCAAGGGAAGTACCATTCCAGGCCGCGAGGTCTGACTCGGATAAATTACCCCAAGCTGACAGCTTTCCTTGAATGTACTCCCTTATTGTCATATTACTAATCTTCTATGTTTGTTAATCTCTTACCGCCCTTGCCGGAAACCTTTATACTGCTCTTACGCTCTTCTTGGTGAAGTTCCTCGCCTTCTTGGTGAAGTTCCTCGCCAAGCCCTAAGCTGATGATTTCCTTAGCACGGTCGTCCTTAAATTCCACGACATCTCCGACTTGGAACACGTGTGAGAAATCTTCGATGTCGTGAAATTCTTTGATTATTGTCAGTTTCATGCCTGCTGCTTCTTTGAATCAAGTGTGTATATGCGGTCAACATTATCCACAATCGGAGCGACCATGGCCTGCGAAGCCGTAATCTCTTCGAGAGGGTCGTTCTTCGAGTACTTTGACACGAGGATATAATCGTCTGCGTTCTCATACGTCACACCATTCACCCTGCGGCTCTGCTCTGCGACATCTGTCCATACAATAGAACCTAACTTGTCATCACAGGCGAATACAGCCACGCCCTTCTGCCACGGAGTATGAACCTTGCGCTCACCATTTATTTCAGTCTTAATTGAACGGCTGACGCGGTGAAGTTCCACGTCCCAACGCTTTTTGACAACCGATGCAGCCTTTTCAAAATCCAGCACGGGGATATTCGTGCCCACAAAGTCCATGTTGAAAGCATACTGCTCGCGCACCTGCTTGTTCTTGTAGAAATCACGAAGCCATACGTCATCAACAAAGATGTGTCGGAGTTTGTTGCCGTCTTCAAGTTCTGCCTTGTCAACAACACGCTGAATATCGTCGAGAATAAGAGCAGTGTCAGCATTTCCGTCCCACAAGATTTTCACACCGAATTTATTGGTATCCTTATAGCCGTAATTGATGCGTATGCCCGTACCCTCATTGCGTGGAGCAAGAGCAACACCAGTTGACAAGCCCGAAAGGAACATATCTTCCAGACGCTCATAAATGGCAGTAATTACTCTTGGAGTGTCATTAAAGACCTTCTCAACTATAAGGTTGATATTTGCATTGGGCTGGCGAAGAAGATTGTCGATGTTCTTCATCTCCTGCTCGCCAAGCATCAGCTTCAAGCCGAGTTTCGGCAACTTGCCTGAAACCGTCTCCAATGCTTCACGACTTTTTACGGGGAGCGGAGAAGACAATGCTACTACATCAGCAGCCACGCGGTTATAGTCCGCCATGATGCTTGCCCAACGGCCATCTGCCGCATACTTCGGGGTGAGATAGTCTTTATAGAGATAGGTTAATGCGGCATTTCCGCTCTTACTATTAACTTTCTCTACGACAGAGAGAACAAGCTGCGGAAAATACTTTTTTACCAGTTCAAAATATAGTGATTGTTCCATGTTTTATGTCTATTTAATCAAACTTCATCTTCTGCACTAACAAAAGCAATAAAGGGTACTGCATTGCTGAATGCTTCCAATATAGTGTCCATCTTATAAGGAGCTGCCACCGAATTTACCTTGCCATTGGTCATGATAGACGCCATCGGAGCATTCGTCGGAATGCTTTTGTAAAGTACACCGACGTATTCGTGGTTTTCAGGCAGTGTTCCATAGTTACCGCTTGCTACTGGCATCGGCTTATAGTCTCCCTTCTTAGTGTCTTTGATTATTACGTGTCCAGCCTTGATGACAGTATCTGTGAACCCGGTCACATCAAGCGAACGGCCTCCATCAATGCCCGATATAAACTGAGGGCAAACGACTGCGTCATTTCCAAAATCAACAACTGAACGAGGATTTGTCAAATCTGTAAGTGCCATTTGTTTTTTACTTTAATAGGTTATCGGCAATTTTATCAATTTCTTCCTTTGTTGCCTTGCCGTCAAATTTAGGGAACCCCATTTTTTCTTCGGGGAGCATATTCGCCTTCACATTGTTCGCAACTTGAGAGAGGTATTCCGTGATTGCTTTTTCATCCATATCCGTTGAGATGCTAAAGCCCTCCTTGGAACGCCATTCCGGCACGCCCAATCTCTTGGCTTCTGACGCGATAAAGGAATTACGTTTGGCCGCATCTTGTTCTGTCTTGAATTTGGCGTTTTCGTCTTGGAGACTTTTCAGAGAGTCTTCAAGAGCCTTGTTCTTTTCAAGAGCTTCCTTGAATTTTTCCTCTTGCGCGGTTTGATAAGCCTTGAACCATTCAGGAGTTTCCCCCTTATTTTCAACGGCTTTTTCTTCAGCTGCTTTCTTGGCCTTTTCTTCTTCGGCCTTCTTCGCGGCTTCTTCTGCTTTCTTTGCTTCGGCTTCTTCTGCTGCCTTGCGCTTGGCTTCAGCCTTTTCTTCTGCTGTTTTCATCGCATCGGCAGCCCTTTTGTCATTTGCCTTTTGGATTGCTTCAAGGCTGCTTTTTTGCTTTGATACAACATCATTAAGATTGTCATCAGTCACAAAGCCACAAGCACCAAGAGACTCTGCATAAGGTCTCAGAACCGAGTCACCTAACCCAAGGTACGAAAACTCTTGTTTTAGTGCATTAAAAATCTTTTCTACCATATACGTATATCATATTTCAGAGATACACAAAGATAAGCATCTAAGAACCAATACAGGACACATTTATCTGCCAACCCTTTTACTTGTGCGATTGTAAACAAAAAGCCCCTAAACGCCTAAGCATTTAGGGGCAAAACCTTAGAAATCAAGCATATTATAATAAGTAATTACGCCATCTTAGGTTTGAATAATACACACCATCAATCTTTTTGAAATCACCAAATAGCCGCACATCTTTGCCGCACATGAATGCGAATTTTGATGTGCCAATTATTTGGCGCACATTGCGGTCTAATTCTTGACTATATAAACCACCTCTCTTAATAGCTGGATAAAGCATTCTGAATGCTGTTTCGCTGTCTGTCATATCATTCTTTGTTGGTAATGACAAAACGCCATTGTGGGCAAAATATGTTTGTTCTATCTTAAAAGGGTGACAATTACGCAGCCTTATAGACCCATGCGTAGCAAGCCTAAAATGAATGATACAAGGCATCTCTTTAGGCACACTTTTCAGCCCTTTATAGATGCTCTCAAATCTCATTGAATGATGCACGCAATCAGGTATTGCAAATCCTGCACCATGAGGGTTTGCGTCAAAGCAAGCCTTTAATATTCTCTTTGCAGGCATCGTTACGCCTGCTGGTTTATATATGAGTACACACATATTGTTATAGATTATAATAGTCGTTATTTAGCTTGTTTAGGTGAGAGCATTCTACATTTGCTTCACTCTTAGAAAATGCGAGGTAACACACATTCATGTTATACTTGTTTACTACTGCATAGTTTTTACCTCTTATTCTCTTTACAAAATACTCGTCTTTCGTATGCTGCTTAATCATTGTTATCATGATTTGTGAGCGTACAAGGCATCTTGCACGCTCTGGTTATTGTTATGCTAATTGTGAAGCTCTATTCTTGAAGAAAGATTTTTCTGTCTTGTTCAAAAATTCTATTTCGTCGATTGACGAAACAGGGCTTTCAAGTCTGTTTGTCTTTGACCATTCAACTAACTTAGCGCAGGACTTTACCCAATTAGAAATTTTCTTGAAATCTGTGCTACCTTGATGCTGGCGAAATTCTATCGTCTGATGTCTCTGATAGCTGCAAGGGTTCACCTTGTGGTATCTATCGCACCCCATCTCATTCAAAAGGTTCTCTTTTGTCAGTTCATTGTAAAACGTATGGTCTTGCAAAGTTCTGCACCATCTTGAATTGTTTGCACGTCTTGAATTTGCCATGAATGAGTCAATAACGCTTTCAAGCATCTTGTAATTTTGAAATACATTACAATACTGCTCATCTGTAAGGCCAGCCGCACCGATATGCACGTGCAAGCCCGTAGAACGATTTACCTGTGCGCCTGCTTCATTTATCGTCTTGCACGCATTCTCTAACATCTTCATGCCACCGCGAGAAGAAAGAATAGGCGAGACACATTCAATAGGGTTTGCACCTTGTATAGACGCATCAGATACGAACTTGAAGTATCTCTTATTGTCTGTATGATTATAGCCCTCATAGCGAATTGGCAAGTTATTCGCTGTGGCTCTCTCTCTAATTGCGCCAGATGGCACAAGCATTTCAATCTCTACACCAAAGGTGTATGTTGCGGCCTTACCACGTAAAACCTTTGCGCTCTCGCCTGTCAGCAATGTTGCTTCATATTCAGTGAAGCCCAGTGACAAGATTGCCTTCTTCTTGTCTGCCTTGCTCATGTTAGCACCTTTGATTTCGTTTACCATTTCTGAAAGAGTCTTCATTGTGTAGGTGGCGGTATTTATGCTCTTGCCTTGAGTTCTAAGGTTTTGTTTTTTGATTACGATGCAAAGGTATTAGGTTTTTCTTCTAAATCCAAATAAATTATTAGGATTAACTAAGATTTAACACAAAACCAAATATACGTTAAACCTTATTTTTGCTCTTTCTTTATTGGTTTACTCTTATATAATAATAAAATAAGTACTATCTTTGCAGCGCTAAATCTATTAGATAAAATGAATATAAAACAAGTAATCAAAAAACATGGCTTCACAATATCACAAGTTGCAGAAAGCCTTGAATGCTCCCAAAGTGCATTGAGCCAATCTATATCTTCTAACCCTACAACTTCCAGGCTTAGGGAAATAGCAAATGTCATAGGCTGCTCTATGTCAGAGTTTTTTGCAGACGAGGACGGAGAAAATATGGCAACCGCTATTTGCCCACATTGTGGGAAGCCCGTTAAAATTAAACTTGAATAGAAAAATCCAGAGAGCCGCACTATCTTCACAGACGATGCGGCTCCCTGGATTATCAAAACATTGTTCGATTTTTCTTTATTTTCCCTCTTTTATAGGTGTTTCGACGGGTTTCGTATTATTGTTGTTGTTCGTTTCTTCGGATTTTGATGCTTCCGTGTTATTCTTTTCAGCGTCCTTTAGTCGTTTGATTTCTGAATTTACATCATCGCAAATTGCAAGTTGCCTTACAGCTTCCTCTAATGATAAAACACCCTTCTGGTAAAGGTCAGCAATTCTGCTTTGGTTTTCTCCGTTATCACTGTCAAAAGGCTCTGCAAATTCAAAGTCAATCTTTAGCCCTCGAATGTCATCGGCCTTTTCTGGGTGCAGCAACACAAGGATTTCAAGCATTAAATGCAAATCCCTACGCACAAGCTGCTTATAGACTCCGATGTTGCGGTTTCTCTTGATATAACCTATGGTCATGGAGTTCTTTATTGCGACACCGCTGAGGCTTCCCATTCCTTTCAAATTATCATAAGAAAGGTCAGGCGTGTAAGTGTCAAACAAAATTGACGTGTTGAGGCTTCTTTTTTCCGACTCTCGGCTCTCGCTCGATTGTGGTGGGTTTATGTACTCAAATACGGAATTTTGTCCTGTTGTCTGTATAAGTCCTCCTATTGTTTCCGGGCTTGTCATACTCTGTATTACATCTGCGGAAGCTTTTGCGAGAGGGTCGGCAAAATAGTTGTTCGTGTCTGCCGTTTTGCTGTCAAGCATCTCGTCCCGTTTCAGACGCTGTTCAACACCATGCCATGCCTTTCTCTGCTGATAGTAAATCACATTTATCTTACCAGTAGGATTGGGATATGTCGTTACCTCCCAGCCCCCTATGCCGCTCTTGCAGAAGAAGAGAAAATCGGACGTTTCAAAATCCCAATGCTGCACATTACGGCCGCCTTCCTTCAAGACATATCCGTATGCAAAAGCCTGCATATTCCCATATTGGTCAATCAAAGGGCGCAACTTGTACCCGTTTGAACGAGACAGTATAACAGTCTTCACGTTTATCTTTCCGTTCTTGCGCGTGATGTGGTAAAGTTTTGCACTTTCCGTTTCTGCCCCGGCAAGGCGTTTTGCCTGGCACAAGTATTCATGATAGAATTGTTCATCAAGGAAGTCCGTAAAGAGCTTATATGCTTCATCATCTCCGCTTATTTTCTTCCAGATGATAGGGTTGCCAAGCAAGAAAAACAATTCTACTTCATTGATGTAATCTTGTCTGTTCCGAGGTAGCTTTTCAGAGATGTAAGGCGACATTTTTTTTCTGAACTTGTTAGGACGCCTCATCACCTCGTGCAATTCGGGGTTATATTCCCTCAAAGCATTGTCCACCTCGTCATCTCTGTCCTGCATCATACTTACAGCCTTGAGCACTTTGCCCTCTTGCAAGTACTCATACACGCTTTTTTCTGCGCCTCCAGAATCAAGCACCTTGCTCTTGAACAAGGTTATAATTTGTTCGATTAAGTTCATAAGCTAAAATATTCCCAAGTCTTCTTTTGATACTGCTTTCGGTCTCATGACACGGCCAAGCAACTGCCCCAACACATAATATCTGCCAGCATCTATTCCGTGATTGTCATGGTCCTCTGGCTCGTTTATATATCTCCCGTCCTTATCCTTTGCCCAAATGTAGTTTCGCATCTCACCTTGCAGATTGTAAGACCTGCGTGTAACGTATATTTCCAGCGACTGCATTTTATCAATACCTGCAAGTATAGAACCAGGCCCTTTCTGCACGGGGTAGATTATGATACCTCCAAGGGATATTTCTTGTATCAGACGCGGGTCTGCGCTATCTGCGATGACGTGAAGATTGTAAGGTCTCAACTCTTCAACCAAATCACGCGCAAGCATTCCTTTGCGATAGAATATCTCATCAAGGTATAGACGATTGTCCACTATGCCGCATCTGATAGCCGCTGACGGGTCTTGCGCATATCCGAAGTCAAGGCCGATTGCCTGCTTCTTGGCTTCTTCTGGAAACTCGTCAACAATACCCCATTTTTTGAATACCGCGCCTTCTGCCACATCAGCCCAACGCCCCATTACTATATGTGCATACTTTTCGGGAGCATTCTCCTTCATGTCACGCACTTCTTTTACAAACTGCTCGCTTAGATGCTCCTTGTTGTCAAGATATGTCGTATGTATGTGCAGTACATTCGGGTGTGTACTTATCTGCACGGGCACACCGTCATATTCAACCAATTTGTGAGTCTTCTCAATGTACTTCCGATAGATAAAATGATTACTGTCCGTTGGGTTCATTATGATAATTATACGGTTCTGAATACCCTTTTGACGGATTGACAACATAATCTTGTCGAAGTCCTCCTCACTGGTCCACTCTTCTGCCTCATCACAGACAAATGTCGTTATACCGTGTATTGATTTAAGCTTTGCAGTCTGATTGCCGCTGCTTGTCTTGATGCCGCGGAACATGATATGGCTGCCAGTCATCTTGTTCACGATGTCTGCCGACTTTACAGAAAAGTATTTGGAAGTACCATCAAGTTCTATTTTCTCCTGCATTTCGGGGATAACGGATATTGCAGCAGAAATCATTGTATAGCGAGTGTAAAGTATGTTATGCACAAGACGTTCTTCTGGAGTAAGTTCAAATGTCAGCCTTTCTATGAAGGCTGCGGCATTGAAACTCTTACCGCTTCCTCGCCCTCCTGTAATCAGAATTATGAAATGCTCTTTGTCTAAATACAGGGGATTGTATATCGGTTGCGTCTGTATCATTTGGTCATGCTCGTTATCCACTTGTCTATGTCAACACCATGATTGATGTCAGTGGCCACATCGTCTGCTTCTTCGTCAAGGTTTCGCTCTATCTTCCTCCATTCCGGGTCATGGTGGTAGAGCCACGTGGCGAGGGCTTGCATATTGGGTGGGGTCTCACTCTCCGTTTCTTGCAATACTGATTTGTCCGTCAGCAGGACTTGGCCAGTACCGCCGCATTCTGTGCATTCGGGGTCAGTGCCTCCGCAAACAGGGCATTTACCCTGAATTGCCCTCTTCGTTTTGCTCTTCACCCTAATGCCTCCCAATGCTGCTTTTAGGTATCTGCCCCTTACAATAGCGTTGGTTTTTCTTCTTGCACGCGCTAACACTTGACGAATACTCGCGCCTCTTCTTTCGTTTTCTTCATCGCTCCAAATGTCCATTTTCCCGTTTTTCATTCGGGAGAATGCTTCAGGACTAAGATTGAGCGTGTCAGCGATTTCCTCGTCCGTCATGCCGCTTGATGCTGCGATGGCGATGTCCTGTCTGAATTTCTCGCTGTCATAATCATGCTTTGGTTTTGCCATCAGTCTATCCTTTCTACTTGGTCGGAGAATGTTTCTCCTTTGATGAATTTATCGTACTCGTTGTAACCGAAACGCTGCATGAAAGCCGCTTTTGCCTTAAACGTGTCAAAGGAGAGCATAACGTATGCGTCCATATCTGCCGCCTTTTCTGATGCTTTCTCTCGCACTTGTGCCTTTACGTCCTTCATGTGCTGCACTCTTGCGTCATAATCCGCCTGCTCGCTTTTGGCAATTTCTTGTGCTTTCTGAATTTGCTCGCGTTGTTGTGACTGCCTTTCCTCTTTACGTGCTTGCACTTCTTTATCATGCAATTCAAGAGAGTCTTGCATAAGGTCGTCAAGCGCATTGTTAAGGTCGGTTTCCTCTTCTGTCTTGAAAAGATAATCACAGCCAATCATGGACAGGTCTGCTTCTGTCAGTCCTGCGTCTTTGTAGTCTATATCAGGGATAAGGGCCGCGAGGCTTTCCAAGTCCCATTCACCCATTGCGTTGGGGTTGTTTGTGAGGATATTTAGTTCTTTCTCGCTCTTCTCGTCAATGTCTACAAGGTCTACGCGGATTTTGTAGTCGTTTTCCTTTGTATCTTCATCGTATTTCTGTAAATCGTCAAGCACTGATATGCGCTGGTGACCACTAACGATGGTGTAGTTTGTGCGTTTATTGACGATTATTCCTCCTGCGAGGCCAAATTTCTTTATGCCTTTTTTGAGCGTTTTCTTGCTCTCGTCTGATATCCTGCGGGGGTTGTAAGATGCGAAGTGTATCTGAGAACGTTGTAGTTCAACAGATGTGCTTTTGATATATTTTGATAATTCCATGTGCGAAGCCTTGTTTGATATAAACCTTGTTATTTCTTTGCAGTACTTAAAGAATTGGAAAGAATTGGACCTAACCTGACGTATCAAGTCTATGTGTTGGTCGTTTCCCAACTCTTTATCTTATGTGCTTGGTAACAGAATATAAGAAACGTCTTTTTGTGGTTGTCTCATTTATAGCAACAGATGTTTCCGCAACATTCAGGTATACTTTATTTCCATGCAATCTTGTTTTGAAATAATGAAACATTGTAATGTTTCTGTTATCCATATGCGCTCTATTCCCTTCGTTTGAAGAAATCTTCACATATTCAGACATTTCAAGCGACTCTGGTGTTTTCAGCAAGTCTGCTTTATCGATTGCGATAATACAATGAAGGGTTATCAAGTACACCATCAAGCACCTCAAGGCCCTGTTCTTTTGCCTCGATTTCTCCTTTGAGTTTTTCAAGCTCTTCCTTTGTTAGTTGGTTCTCGGTCAAACCATATTCCTCCAACTGTTGTCTTATCTTATTTTCCATATCGCAAAGTTATAAAATTAGTTGTTCTTCTTACTATAATCCCATCCGTATTTCTTGGAAAGGACTTTCATGACTTTATGAAAATGCGTTACCTCTGCTCTTGCAATATTACTTTCATTATATCCTGTTTTTTCTAAATATTTATGCCCTTGGTTAAATACTTTTCTATTTGCATCTGCAAAAGCTTTTTTTGCTTCGCTTGGCGATACGCCCCAACCACCCTTTGGTCGTTTTACAGAGAACGTGTACGTTGGGGTTACAGCTCGCATTTCTCTCGCGTTTACTTTTACCGCAGAAACAATATCTGCATCTGAAAAGGAATTTCCTATGCGCCTTATACCTTTTGCGTCAAGTGAACGAGGGTGGTTGTGTGTCAATATACTATCATGAGGTATTTCCTTAGGGTTAAATCGCACTTCTGCGCCCTTGCCCCCTATTGAGGTAACTATATCTCCCTTGGAATTGAAAACGTGCAATGTCTCATCTTTGTTGCGTCTATACTTTTGTTCTATGCCGACAATATTTTTTACCATTTTGTTGGTATATCCCCTTTCTGTCGCCCCTCTCTGACTTTGACCTCTTTTTCCACCTTTACTGCCACTACTATTTGCTATAGATTTGTTTTGTAAATTACTGTTTTGTCTTTGTGGAGTCTGTCTTCTTAATCCATATACAATTATACCTTCGCCCATCTGCTTGAAGTTTTATCCTACGGTAAGCCCATAACTGGCGTTACGTCCTACCCCAATCTGTATCCGTTGATTATCCCAAGATACGCCTCGTTTGTTTCTATTATCCACTTACCGCGCCTAATGCAGCCATCTTATTCATATTTGCTCTTCGCATTTCGCTATTATAAGCATCAATTATACGAAGATTGCGTTCCGTAAAACGTGTTCCGTTTCTTCGCTCTGCTTCAGCACGTAATCTTTCCGCCTTTAATGCGATTTCACGTGTTGTACGTTTCGCTCCATTTTGTTTTAGGGCATTACGCTCGGCTCTTGCGATGGTTCTGTCACGTGCCTCTTTTGCTTGTCGGCTTAAAGTACTGCTACTCCACGTGTTACGTCTGCTCCAGTTGGCATTACTCAATCTTTCGGCTTGGCGCTCTATTTGCTGCCGTGTTTTAACTCTTCTGACTCTGCTTTTATTCTTAATTAGTTTGTTTTCTTTTGGTCATACTCCCATAGTATTCTTCGCGACAATGGGAATACCTTGTAAATTTTCAATAAGTCTTGAGGGTAGTTCTCACGCAACCACAGGAAGCAGTCAATATTAAACCCTATTCCGTTTGACGCCTTCTTGCCATATCTGACGGGCTGCGGTAGTTTGTGCTGCTTCATGTATGCAAGTATGTTCTTCTGCGTCCACTCTGCCAATGGGTAAACAAGTCCGTCGTTTTCATAGTTGTTAGACGCATAGCCCTTCAACATAAGGTTTCGGTTCATTCCGTCAGCCTTTTTCATGCCGAGAAAGCAATAATGAATGCCATATTTAAGCCTCATCGCGTCAACAACATTGCGGAGCTTGAGAAGCCTTGTCTTCGGGTTTGCCACACAGTACATACCACTTCTGAGAACGTATGTCAAGTTCCAATGAGGCACCTGCACAAATTCAATCTTGGGGTATTTAGCCTTAACCCAATCCACCCACCGCTCCACATGCTCAAGTCCCTTTACAAAGTACATGAACACACAGACAATCTTGTTGAAGTGTGGATAAATCAAGTCAAGCAACACAAGGCTGTCTTTGCCTAATGAGCAAAATAGCATTACACTATCCGTTTGTTCACGGACTTTCTGAATGCTATTTTGCGCTGATTGCATTATGGTCATAATACTAACCTGTGCTTAGGCCAAATGAGGCACGAATGTCTCTGTATTTATCAGCTCTATTGCCAAAAGAGCTACGAGTGCCAGTAATGTCCCGTCTTCCATCAAGGCCAGAACTTCTCGGCTTTGCAGGGAGACCAGAAGTGCTGTTGTTATAACGAGCGTTTTTTCTTGATACCACAGGAGTGTTACCATCACCACTCGGGCTGCCTCTAAAACCTACCATTCGGTTGATTCGCTTTTGAATCGCGGTCTGTCTTGCCATTTCTTTACGAATTTAGTTAAACACGTTAATAAACACACAAAGCGCATTATAGCACCACACGATATTACTCATGCGATACTATAATGCGCTTATATTTTCAAGTTATACTTCTAACTCGGCTATTCGGGATTTAGATTTTTATCAAGTACCTTGCCCAATGTATAGTCCATTCGCTGCACAAGCCAATAATCATCTTCCTCATCACTTAGAACATATCTAACTTGAGCACCATTACCTGTATACTCTACATCTGAGTTAACAAAAACATCTTTGCCATCTTCGTCAAACAGAAATTGATGCTCAACACCCTTCACTTCTACTAATGCCCAAGGACGTTTGCCACTATACGCACCAGTTAGAAATTTAATAGCGTCATATTGTCTGCATTCAATGCCTATGATGTCATCATCTTTGATTTCGCCATCATAATTGAATGGTATGCTTTGTCCATTTAGTGTGTAATTGATGTATTTGCCCCCACTTTTTGGGGTTACTTCGCGATACTCATGGTCTTTTTCACCAGCGAGAATTTTGTCAAACCATTCTCTCTTGATTGATAGCGTAAGTACTTTCATTGTTGTAAGTTGTTGCAGGGGCAAGAATCGAACTTGCGACTTTCAGTAAGTCAGACTGACGAGCTGCCACTGCTCTACCCTGCGATATAGACACAAAAATAGAACATTCGCAATTCATCAACAAATCAATTCTTCACCTTATTGTTACTAATAGGTTTGTAAGGTTTTTCAACCGTTTGCAAAGGTATACAATAAGTATTACCTGTGCAAATATTTTTGAATTATTTTTCGCTCGTAAGTTGCTGATTATTAGGAGTTTCGCAAAGGTTTAGAACTCCACTATCAAAACTCTTTCTTATGGCATTCAAAGCCCGGTCTACGTCATTCTGCATAGTCTTGTAATGCTTATACCGGAAAAGTAGACCTCTACTTTTCATTGACACAGAACTTGGAGATGTATACTTGAACAAGGATGCCAAAAAGTCGCGTAAGCCTCGCTTCATCTTGCACCCGGAAAGTGTATGGGGGGAACAAATGTAAAGCATAACAAAAAGCTTTGCGTCTTTCTCTATTCCCAAGGCTGTCATTGCGCCAAAGAAACAAGCTATTGAATTTTTATCTATCTGCCTTTTGGGGAAAGCGGTTTCAATTCTCTTACGTAATGCTCTTTGCTCCTTGACAAGCTTTTCCAAGACTGACAATTTCTCTACATCTATCATATCCAACAAATATTAGTTACACCGTTATAGCCTTTGACCCATTCAAACCAGGCATAGCTAACCGCACTGCCGACCTTTTTAATGTTTTCAAAATCGCCATTTTTGGCGCAGACGACTCTTCCTTTGAATTGGTAAATCATTTTAGGAGGGAAGGGCTTGAAGAGCTTTTCGTATCTTTTCTTTCCTTCAAGCGGACTTGTCTTTAGGAAGAACACCGCGCGTTCACCATTTTCAAGCAAGGCAAGCGCATGAAGTATAAACTCCATAGCGTATTTATACGGAGGGTTGGTGACAATACACCTTTCCACGTTATGGAATGGCATATCAACCTGTTTGAGGAAGTCAACGCCTCCTGTGCCGAACCCTCTATAAATGAGGTCTGACGAATAGACGTTGCAACCATAATCGGCAAGTCGTTTTGCGAGATGCCCCTCACCGCATGCACACTCCCAAACATATTTTGGCCGAACGAAGTTGTCGCTTCCAAACAGTAGGTCTATTGCTTCAGGGCTTGTGGCATAGTAGTCGTTAGGCTCGCGTTCTTTTTCAGTGTGCGAGCTTGCGCCGAGACATTTGAAAACGGAATTAAATCCTCCATTCCAATCTTTGCTCATCTGTTGTCGCCCTCCCCGACGATAACGCCTCGTTTTTTGCGGCTTGTAAGTTTGTGGATATTCAGATGCGCAGTAGTTTCGAGCCGTTTGTTAAGAACGGAGTGTAACCCAGCGAGCATCCATAGCACATCGCCACTTTCCTTTGTAAGGTTGTCCATTAGCTCAAAAAGTTCTTCATTAACGTTGTCCTCGTCAAATGTAAGGTCAGGCTTTAGCAATCCCTTGCGCACTGCTTTTGCAAGCTTTCCTGTCAGTTCTCCCACTTCCTCGTTAAGACCGAGGAGCATGTATGTCAAGTTGTTGCTTTCCTTAGTGCAGAAAGTCATTGCAAGTTCTTGGTATTCGTCGAATGTCATAATGTTTATACTTTATCGAAGTGTGTATTTTTTGTTTTTGTTTTGCACTGCGTGAAACCATTGCACGCGGTGCGCACAGAATTAGAAAAGAATTTCGGGCATCGTCCTTTGGCGAACCTCATGCAATCACCGCATTGCCCCGTTTCCTTGTTGTTTGTCATATTGCCGTAATAGTCTTATTGCCTCGTCCAAGGCTTCACCATACTCCTTTGCCGTCAGCGGCATCTCGCTAATTGCCCCTCTGCGCCATTTCTGGTGCAGGTGCAGGGCATGAATAACTTGTTTTGTCGTCATATTATTTCTCATTAAAATTGCGCCCTCCGTGGCCACGAACCACGCGCTGCCGACACCACTGCACCATTAAAAGTCAATCCGTTAAGTTTAAGTTATTAAATTGTGGCGTTGCAGAGAGGGCTTATTGTTGCTTTTCGTACTTTTGCAATGATTTCTATTGGAGATTACACCTCCGAGACAAACTTCCGATGTCTCAATCAAGTGCCGTGGCTACATTCAGTCACGGTACATTTTGTACCCCACCTCGGACACGGACCGAGTGTTACCCGACCTCGGGCAATTAAAACAAATCCAACTAAACAAAACCATTTATATTTATGAAGTGAAAAAATATGAGGTTGGTAAGTGGGGTATGTCTGTTGCTAATTAGCTGCTCGCAATCGGTGGCCCGTCATGACGGTTGATGTCCTTCCAGAGCCAGTAAACGAACAGCATTAGTGCTATTACTATCAGTAGTTTCATGTTTGTCAATTTATTTTAGAGAGTTTCCACGTGCAAAAATTGTACGAATATCTCGCGTCTTTATTGTAGGAACGTTCCAGCGATTTTATTCTATTTTTGTTGATGAGGCCTTTATCACAATCGTTCATGAACATTCGTGCTTCGTATTCATAAACGAACGCGCAAATATTCTTCTCCATGTATCGAATCGTGCCTCGCATTACGCGACTAACAACATAGTGTTTGTCTGGCACATTTTTTTCAACTAACGAAAATTCCATGTCTTTTACTTTTTTGTGTTTGCGGCAACATAGCCGCGAATAAAACCTTTAAGGCAAGCCTTTGCCATAAGTGGTGTGCAGGTGTGCTGCTCGCCACACTCGTCACAGCGAATGCGGTCGGCAGCCTCACGCGCCCTCTGTTGGAGTGTCCTTTGCATAAGCCATTTTTTTGTAGTGTTCAACAATGTGTTCAAGGTCTCTGCGAGCCTCGCTGCGGCCCTCATAATATCCGTTCTCTCTGCCAATATCCTTGCCTGCAAGGTAAGCCCCATAAACGCAAAGAACAAAAGTCACAGCATAAAAAATCGCTTCTATCATGCCTTGTCCTCCTCTTTACCAGTTAGGCGTTTCCACTCATCATCAAGGTAGGCTTCCTCCTCCTCCTTGCTCATGAGTCCTTGCACATACATCATGTCTCTTTTTTCAACCTTCCTGAAATCACGAATAGAGGTCACTCCCTCATATTTGTCTGAGCCGTGCAGGGCGTGCTTGCACAACTCATCAAGTGCCCAATAGCACTGGTCGAAATCCGTGTGGTCAGAGTTCTGTATGGCATCATCAAGCACTGCATACAGATCCTTCAATTCTTCTACAAAAAGTTTCATCATGACTTTAATCGTTTAATTTGTTATTTGCTGTTTTCTTGTTCTTTTTCTATTCTGTTTCGCATTGTTTCAAACCACATATCAAGCACCTTTCGTCTGTCGGCAAGTTCCTGGTTTCTGCGCTCCTCTTCCAAACTGGCATATAAGAGTTGCCCAAACATCTCATGTCTAAGTTTCTCTATCTCGTCTTGCAGTTCGGATATTTGCGCTTCCTTGTCGGCAATCAGATTATCGTAGCGGCTCTTGGTCACATCCTCATCGTCACGTTTCCTATCACGCGACTTCATGCGGTCTGTTTCAATTTTGTTCGACTCGGTCAGATGGATGTCGGCAAGCTCCGCTTTGGTGCGCGGAACACGTTCTGGTATGTGTCTTAGCACAAGTGCTGTCATATCCTCTTTCATATTGTTCTCTGTTTAATAATTATCGGGCAGTCGCGCCCGTTCTGGCTTGTGAAATAGCAAGCCTTATGAATGTTGTGTCTGTCACTCTCTGTATGCGACAGAGCAAAGCGCAAACAAGCCTTGCGCTCCTTGCAGCCTTGCCCGTCACATGATTTAATCTTTCCCATTTCCGTCAACGTTTATCTATGAGTTCTTCATAACTCTTTTTTGTACCAATCAATCGTTTTGTTGCTTCGGAGATGGGGAGAACATTCGTAAATTGTCTTAAATAGCATCCATCATAAAACAGCTTTTTACCTTGATAATCAGTATGTGAGTACACTTGAATACCCCAAAGACAATCCTCTCCATTTCTAACCAAACAAGGCTGATACTTTTTCGGTTCAAAGTTGGAGTAATCTTTATAATTGGGTATTTCTATTATAAGGTCATAACGACTTTTATACTTAGGATAACAGGCTAAACCTTCTGCTGTGAATGTTTGCGACATTTCTCCATTGTAATCATTTTGAATAAGTGCTACAATAGGATATTCATGTGCTTCTTTATCAACTGGCTTCTTGTCCCAACATATAATTCTTACTTTTCGTCCTTCTAATGTTACTATTCTTCCTTTAACCTTGCCATTCACTATCTTCTTTGCTAATTCGACGTTAAATGGTATACGTTTATAATTTTGTTCTATATCGTTGCCAACTAAGACATTTTCAGACTGATTTAATTGACACTCTGTCTCTTCGTCATTAACTTTAGTATTTATATTAAACTTGCTCCAATCTCTTTGTTCTTTAGACGGGAATAGGACACATTCTCCATTAGGGCGGTTTGTAAAATATGAACCATCTTTTGTGTAATACTTAATATCTCCATCGTCCGTAGCTACTTCAATAGTATATTGTCCAATGCTAATTATATTTTCTAAAGTAACTTCACCATCAACTAAAGAATACAACTTAGTACCTTTAGGACAATGCTTTAAGATTTCCGCTATGTTCATTGCTGTTTGTTTTTAGTTGATTCTGCATCAAGTTCTTTTATCAGTTCTTCGTAGCTCTTGCTTATACCAATCAGACGCTCGGTTACCTTAGAAAGTGGGAGATAATGATACCAACCGCAACAGCCATCAGTATTTCTTTCCGAGTAAAAGAGTGGTCTACCATAAGCATCTTTTCCGCTACATACTGCTACTCTCCATATATCTAAAGAATAATCTCTCACCAAACAATTCTGCCATCTTTGAGGAACAAAGTTGGAGTAGTCGCGGTAGTAGGTGGGGACTTCGATGTGGAGATTGAATTTATCTTCTTTTCTGTCATCACGGCAAGTACCGTCTAAGTTACACCTTACCCCGATTTCATAATCGCCACAATCAACAAGGGCTGCGAGAATTTTATCTACTCCAAACTTCATATCAAAGCAAACTATCCTTGCAGTAAGATTGTCCTCTGTCACTATCCTTCCTTTAACTTCCTTGTTGGTAATCTTCTTCGCCAACTCAAGGTCGAAGGAGACTCTCTTGTATGTTGTTCGTGTCATATTATTTATCTTTCTTGGTTATCGTATATCCACGTGCTTCCAGTTCATCGACAAAATAATAATCTTCAAGACCGTGAATAAATTTTCTTCTACTCTCTTCGGCACACTCATAGAAGATGTTGTCAATTACTTTAGCCTGTTTATGCGTCGGCACGTAAGCGAGAATATCGTAATCCTCAATCATTGCGGAAACTTCTACTTGCATATTCTATAAATAAAATTTAATCTATCAAGAAGGCAGGCTTTGTAGCACGCCATTGCCTTCAGTTGCTTAATCATTAAGTCCTTTTCGGGCATTGTGAGTTTTTCATACGTTTCTGTTCCCATAAACGTATCTAACTTCAATACTTTATTTGTCAACTCTTCCAATTCGTCCTCCATGCGGTCAATGTAAGTTTCATGCTCAGCATGGAACTTACATTCAACTTCGACACATTCTCCCAATGAGGGTACGTGCTCACGGAATACGTTAGATACACTATCCGTAGCGATTGGATAGCCAACCCAACATTTATCGTCTTTTTCGTAGCGGAACGGCTTCTCTGTCGTAAGATAAACGGCAACACTACCATCACGTTCAGTCTGTTCGCTAACTATGTAGAATACTTCTTTTTTCATATTGTTCGAATTTTGGTTTTTAATGTTATCTCACAAAGCAAGGAACAGACACAATAAATCCGTCCTTTCTCACGCAATCAGGGTGTCCAGTTGCAGGCGCAACGCAATCCGTTCTGCCAGCCGCCTTAGCCGCCGCAAGTACCAAGGCACTCACGATGTATATGCAGCCGTCTTTAGGCTCGGGCAATCCCGTTATGTCGCCATAGCTCACTGAACAAATGCCGTTATCGTCAACGTCGCTAAAGGTATTGCTAACTCGTGCCACCCCGACACTGTCATACTTCTCTCCGCTGTTAAGCGTTATCGAGTGGGGTGTGTAATTGTAAAGAGTTGTTGTCATTGTCTTATATGTTAAATTTGAATTGTTTACGTAATTGATTTTCCAGTGCCTCTCTCAGCGCATCAAACATCTTTGCGACATTCGGGTCTGTCAGTCTGTTCTCAACGAACGTGCAGCTGCACTTGTAGTCCATGCCAAGGCTCGCAATCTTGTTGCGCAATTTCAGCAGTATTTTAATCTTTTCTTTTTCCGTCATTTCATACATTTATTATCTTGTCGTTGTGTTCGCAATCATCAATGCAGTTGCCCCACTTGTGAGCATAAGGTTTGAAGGCATACTTGCAATAATATCCGTCTGGCAGATAGAGCAAGTTCGTCTTCCGCACATAGTATTTGCAGTTCTTGCACACTTGCTTATTCATCGCATAATACCTCGTTTAATGTTGCTCACTTCTGTCGCACTCAACGCCCAAGGAGCATAGAGCATAATCTCGTCAATGTGCGCTCTCACGCAATGCGGAAACACCAATCTCCCGTAGGAATTACGTCTTGTGTAGTGCAGTACTCTTTCTTCTATCGTCATGTTGTTTGTTAATTTATTTCGCACTATCGCGATATTCAAAGTAATCTTGTAACCAGCCCTTCATCTGCTCCGTGTTGCTCAATGCGTTAAGCAGATTGACGCCAGCCGTGTTGACGTTGTTGTCGGCATTAAGGTCAATTTCCTCGTCCTTGCCAGTCACGATGCCAGCCAACCGTGTGCGGAGCTTGTCCGTCATGCGGTAAATATCCTCCTCCACCATCACGCCAAGCAGCTTTGTGGCAGGGCAGTCCATTGCAGTCTGTGCAATGTCCATCAGCAATCGG